>BNJU01004319.1_pt1 | contig 132345 bp, 119 predicted proteins | sample 8539281 | NCBI WGS metagenome assembly BNJU01 (sample SAMD00202456, study PRJDB9452) | human saliva metagenome | isolation source: human saliva | place: Japan
AGCATCATCAGTGTAATTTTTTTGTTCATTTTGTATGTTATAATTTTAAGTGTGATAAAATTGCTTGTTCTTAAAAGGAAGGGAAAAGAGGCACATTTTTCATGTGGAAACCTTGTAGCTGTTAATGAGCCGTTTTCTTTTCCCGCTTCCATCGTTGATTGTTTACAGATAATATAGAAAGAAAGCTATCGTCGTCATTATCGGATGAAGTGTCAGAAGCGCTTGAATCTGCCGGTATTGAGTTTTTGAGAAAACAACATTGCTTGTTGCTCGCTTTGTTCTTCCGCTTTACGGATTTTTCTCCAATAGCGAAGTTTGCTCACCCTGCATCTTGGCGATGTTCTCCTTGTACTTATCCAATAGATCTGAGTCTTGAAGCTGCCGAGATGGTCTCTTTGACTTCTTTCTCATCAGCCTCCTCACAGTTCTTTGCCCCATTTTTGCAGGCGGACTAAGTCACGTGCGAGGACGGACTGCCCTGACATCTCGGTTTCGTCCGATGTGGACTCAATGGGCAGAATTAATTCCTCACGGGCGACCTCATCCTCATCAACTCGCTCCATCTCGAAATCAACGTCCATCTCGTTGTCCTCTTCCTTCATGTCCTCTTTCTTTTTGGAGTTCTGAGGTGCAAAATATTACTATTCTGCTCTGAATTTTCAGATGAAGAAGCAGAGGGAACTTGTGGGATAATAGGGGAAATGGAACGGCTTTTGCCAATCAGTACAAACTCGGCTTGATCTTCTTTTCCTTCTCCTTTTTGTCCGTCTTTTTTCCTTCGTCCTTCATTCTCCTTAGTCTGCTCATTGCCCTTTTTATTTTTCTTGATAAGGATGCCATACGGAATACATACCGCATATGAAAGTACAGGATACCAGCATTATCAAATGATGATGAGTATCAGTATAAAACTGAAAAGTATTGTTTCCATCATAGTGTTATTGTTGTCTTGCGTCTTTGTTTTGCTGCCGCACTGTTGAGCAATTCCAAATGTTCACGCAGGTGTTCCCTAAGAATGTTGTCTATATATGCGGCTATGGAAACACGCTCCCCCAAGTCCTGCAACACGTTGCGCAGGTTCTGCAGCGTTTCCAGATTAATGGAGAAGGCTGTCCGCATTTGGGAGCGGACGGGATGAAAGTACAGGGAACGGTAGTCCTCTATGGAAAGGAGGACACGCCAGGCTTTTTCCATTCTCAGCTTCCTTTTCCCGTTTCTGTTCCGTGTTCCCCATTTCCTCTCTTTCTATTTCATCTACCAGTTTTTCTTTTGCTGTTTTCGTTTCTTTCGTCTCTTCTAAATTATTGTCTTCCTCCCCTGATGTTGCAGGGGAGGACTCAGTATCCTCGGAAGGTCAGAAGGAGTTGGGTATCGTGACAGGTTTTACCATGACATTGTCCTCTGCCATTTTCTTCAGCTTGTTTTTCCAGCTGTTGCTTTCTTTCCTCAATCATTTGCCATTTTCTGTTTTTCGTTTTTAGTTTGAGACGTTGAATTATCTCATTGACGAGTTCGTCCAGCCCTATACCCATTCGTAATCCCCTTGCAGGAGGCTGATAGGTGAGGCGGAACACTCCCGCGCAGTCCGTATGTGGAAAGTTCGTGAGAGAAGCGGTGCATGGCATATACATAGCCGGGCAGGAGCGTGAGTTCGTATTCATGGATGAGCTTTGTATATTCATCGATGATGATGTTCCTTACTCTTCTGTCACCTTGTTTCCCAGAACAGGATAATGTCCTTTATCGAGAGTCGGACATCGAAACTCCAATCTCCGTGATAGTCTTGGCGTATGCCAGACATGAAACCAACGACTGAATGTCGGCTCAATCGGAGAAAGGATATAGTCCATCTGAAGGACAGTTCCATCAGTTCAGTTGTTCCGGCATGTCCCGGGAAATCAAATATAACCAACTGGTACTTCTCGTTGCTGATTCCGTCGATTTTACTTCGTGCAGTCCTGACGGCTTCCTTGGGTGCAGACTTGTAAATTCTGTATGCTTTTTTTGCCGAGGTGATGAAAGTACTCCTGCATGGATTTGGAAAGCTCTTCGCTCTCCTGAACGATACTTTTCTCACGTTCCCTCAGTTTGTAGAAAAGAGTCTTGCGACAGGTCATGATCCATCACGAGAGGTTGATGCCTTGCTCGTAGTACAATATGCTGCTTTCGATTTCGGCAAAGTACTTTTTCCCTCCTCCCTTTTTGGGAAGAAGCCCAGAAAAAGGGGCGTTGTTCTTTGTTCTCCATAATGATAATTTCTTAGTTCATATTATTTGTCTATTTGATGTTTGGATATTCTCTCATTATTAAGAGTCATCAGCAGACAGTTTGCTCTGACTGCGTATGGTTCAGAGCGATAGTCCAAAATGACGATTTCAAGTTCTTACAATTTGTTGTATTGACAATAGTTTGTCATGACAATAAATTATTATGAATATGATTGTTCCTTCTTGTCATCTTTGGTGCAAGCAGGCGATAATATGATATATCTATTGCTATGTTATCATACCATTGTTCGCTCGTTCTGACTGCAAAAGTAAATGATATTTCTGCTGATTTTATTACAGCGATGAAGTGCGGGAAATACGAGGGAAAAGAGTGAATATCTCTGATAATGAGGATATTTGAAAATCTGCCGTAACTTTGCAGGCAAGAATAATACATGGAGTAACGTCCGAAGAGACACCCCAAAAGGTGGATACTTCAATCATATCAACTCTTGATATTGGCAAGGTGTGTCTTTGTAACACAAACCGCAGTTTGTACCACAAAGACCCTTGCCCCCTGAAGAGAATGAATTACTCCAAAGTCGTAATTAGAAGATAAAACGGATATGAATAAGGAAACGGAACATGGTTCAGAACGGAAACAAGCAGAAAAAGCCCCGTTGGGACAACTGGCATGTACGGTTGCCCTAACCCCAAAAGACCAACAAAGGGCGATAGATTTGTTTCAGCGTTCGGGCGTAGAAACCAAGTCGGATTTCGTACGCGCTCGCATTCTTGGAGAGTTTCAAGGTGATTACGGTGGATAAATCTGCCGTAGAATATTACCGAAAAACTCTCGGAACTGACAACACAAATCCATAAGATCGGCGTGCTGCATAACCAAAGCTGTGCGCGCCATCAACAGCTATCACAGCGTAAAAACCGCACAGATTCTGCTTGAAGTTGGAGAAATTGTCGGCTCAAATCATTTGCCTTGCAAGAACAGGCTATCAATCTAACCATTGATTATAGAAAGAAGAAGTATTGAAAATTTTTGTTAGAAAAATGATAGCAAAAATTTCAGCAACGGAGAACCTCGGAGGGCATTGGGCTACAACTTCAAAAAGGTGGAGAAAGGGAAGCAAGTATTCTCCTTGCTCAAGAGCTGTATCAAAACAAAGAGGAACTTATACGATGGTAGAGGTGTTTGCCGATATGCAAGCAGTTATTCAGAAATGCCGAACAAAAAAGATGGTGTTCCATTGTTCTCTTAATCCGCATCCTGACGAGAAACTCTCCGATGAAATACTCACGCAGATAGCCAAGGAGTATATGGAGACACTCGGTTATGGCAAGCAGCCTTATATCGTGTTCAAGCACAACGACATCGCCCGTGAGCATATACACATCGTGTCGCTTCAGTGGACGGAGAGGAAAGAAAAATTAACGACAGGTTTGAGAAACGGAGAGCAAGAAGATTACCAATGCCTTGGAAAGAGGTTTGGTCTCATTTCCAAGTTCAAGGTTGCTGACAAAGCGGTGGAAGAAACGCCCAAGATTGACATCACCAGAGGAAACATCAAGGAACAGGTGGCAAGTGCCCTCCGCATGGTGCTGAAGCATTATCGCTTCTGCTCCTTGGGTGAATTGAATGCCATTCTTTCCGCTTACAATCTTGCAGTGGAAGAAGTGAAGACAGAGTTTCAGGGGAAAGAAATATGACGGACTTGTCTATGTCCCAACAGATGATAAAGGGAGACAAGGTAAGCAGCCCTATCCGCCTCGGACATTGGACGTGGTGTGAGGCTACTCTGCCGTACAGAACAAGATGCAGAAATCCAAACAAGCTATCAAGCCATTGAGATCAATCATAAAGGTACAGAGGTGTTACAAACAATGCGTACCTCTCCAAAGACAGAGGAAGAACTTCGGCAGCGATTGGAGGAACAAGGCTTGCGTGCAGTAATCCGAAAAGAACGAAAGTGGACGTATCTATGGCATTACCTTTATTGATGATAAAAGCGGGCATTGCGCTCAATGGTTCTCGATTAGGTAAGGGATATGCCGCCAATGTATTTAATACCTATTTCTCTAATCCTACGCACAACCCTTTCTTGGATGAAGCGCTGTATGGTAATCCGTCTGTTCGTATAGAAGCATCGCCAACCGTTCAACCCTTGCAATCAGATACGGAGAACGCCGACAATCTCATCGATGAACTTATCGAGGATATGGCAGATGGTTCTTTTCCTACCTACGAGCAGCGATGATTGGAAGGAAGCGGCATGGCAGCGTAAGCTCCGAAAACTAAAGTAAGGTAAATATTAGACAGAAAAACATTAAATAAACGAGCATTTCTATCTCCCCTCCCTTCGGAGGGGTCGGAGGAGGCTTCAAAAACATTGCATTATGGCACAAGAAGATGATTTAAGAGCATTAGGTAAGGTTATGGACTTTATGAGGGGCATATCCGTGATATTCCTCCTCGTTAACTGTTATTGGTTCTGTTACGAGGCATTTCATGTCTGGGGTTTTACGCTTGGCATCATTGATAAAATTCTGATGAACTTCCAGCGCACCACAGGGATTATTTTCGTCTATCCTTTGGACCAAAAACTCTTTTTGTGTGGTGTTCCTTGCTTTGTCCTGCCTTGGGACAAAGGGCGTAAAGGAGAAAATCACATGGCCAAAAGATTTGGACGGTGCTTTTCTCTGGATTTGTCTTTTTCTTTCTCAACTGGTGGCTGCTGGCTTTGCCCATCGGTAAGATCGGTGCAGCTTTGCTCTATATCTTCACGCTATCCGTTGGTTATATCTGCCTGCTGATGGGTGGCGTATGGATGAGCCGACTGCTCAAAAACAACCTGATGGACGATGTGTTTAACACTGAGAATGAGAGTTTCATGCAGGAAACTCGGTTGATGGAAAATGAATACTCCGTCAATCTTCCTACACGCTTCTACTATAAGAAGAAATGGAACAAGGGTTGGATTAACGTGGTCAATCCGTTCCGTGCCTCAATGGTACTTGGAACACCGGGTTCGGGTAAGTCCTACGCTATCGTGAACAACTACATCAAGCAGCAGATAGAGAAAGGCTTTGCCATGTATATCTACGACTATAAGTTCCCCGACCTTTCAGAGATAGCTTACAATCACCTGCTTCATCATTTAGATGCCTACAAGGTAAAACCACAGTTCTATGTAATTAACTTTGACGATCCGAGGAAATCGCATCGGTGCAATCCTATCAATCCTGCCTTTATGACTGATATATCGGACGCTTACGAAAGTGCCTACACCATCATGCTCAACTTGAACCGTTCGTGGATACAAAAGCAGGGAGATTTCTTCGTGGAGTCGCCAATTATCTTGCTGGCAGCCATCATTTGGTTTCTAAAAATCTATGAGAACGGTAAGTATTGTACTTTTCCTCATGCCATCGAGTTCCTTAACCGTCCCTACGCACAGATATTCCCGATACTCACCTCCTACGATGAACTTGCCAACTACCTTTCACCCTTTATGGATGCTTGGGAAGGCGGAGCGCAGGACCAGTTGCAGGGACAGATAGCCAGTGCCAAGATACCACTTTCACGAATGATTTCACCTGCTCTTTATTGGGTGATGACAGGCGATGATTTCTCACTTGACATCAATAACCCTAATGAGCCGAAAGTCCTTGTAGTTGGTAATAATCCCGACCGTCAGAATATCTATTCGGCAGCACTCGGTTTTGTATAACAGTCGTATTGTGAAGCTCATCAACAAGAAGAAGCAACTCAAATCCTCAGTGATTATCGATGAGTTGCCAACCATCTACTTTCGTGGGCTTGACAACCTCATTGCTACTGCACGAAGCAATAAAGTTGCCGTATGTTTGGGCTTTCAGGACTTCTCACAACTTACCCGTGATTATGGAGACAAGGAGAGCAAGGTAGTACAGAACACTGTGGTAACGTGTTCTCTGGACAAGTGGTAGGAGAAACAGCTAAGACACTTTCTGAGCGGTTTTGGAAAGGTACTCCAGCAACGTCAATCAATGACTATCAACCGTAATGACAAATCCACCTCTATCTCCACACAGATGGACAGTCTCATTCCAGCATCCAAAATCAGTAACCTCACACAAGGAATGTTCGTGGGTGCCGTGTCAAACAACTTCGATGAACGCATTGACCAAAAGATTTTTCCATGCTGAAATAGTGGTGGATAGTGCCAAAGTCTCTGCCGAAATGAAAACAATACCAGTCCATTCCTGAAATTAATGCGTTTCAAAAACAAAGATGGATCCGATAATCTCAAAAAGACCATCGAAGCCAACTATAAACGTATCAAACAAGAGGTGCTAATCCTTGTGGATAGTGAGATTGAGCGGATAAAAAATGATAAAAATCTTTGTCATCTCATAAGAACAGACTAATTGCCTTCTTGTAAGTTGTTATCATTAACTTTCCAATTCTAATTGATTTCTCACCAAATTGTAATATTCTCCTTTTTTTGCAACAAGAGCAGAATGATTGCCTTGCTCAATTATTACCCCATTTTTTAAAACAATGATGTTGTCTGCTGTTTTTACAGTAGAAAGTCGATGGGCTACTATTATTATTGTTCTTCCGCTAAATTCGTTTAATAAATTATCTGTTATTATCTTTTCGTTATAAGTGTCTAAGGAATTCGTTGCTTCATCCAAAAAGATATAATCGGGATTCTTATAAAACATTCTTGCTATCAATAATCGTTGAATTTGTCCTTGGCTTAATCCTTGCCCATCATAACCGACAACTGTATTGAATGTCATATTGGCATTTTCCATTGCGATGTCAAAAGCGGCTAATTTTACTGCTTTTTTTATTCTTTCCCTATCACAAACGGCAGAGCCTATGGCTATATTCTTTTCTATTGTTGTTGAAAAAACAAAGCCGTTTTGTAAAACAGTTCCACAGCGTTTCCTCCATTCATCCGCATCCGTCTCTTTCAATTCATTATTCCCTATTCTTATAGAACCAGAATATGAACCATACATTCCTAATAATATTTTCAGCAATGTGGTTTTTCCGCTACCGCTAGCCCCCACAATCGCAGTTGTTTTACCATGGGGTATTTCAAAAGATATGTCTTTAAGAACCAAAGGAGAACTTATCCCAGAATATTTAAACGAAAGTTTCTCTACTTTTATAGTATGAATTTCAGATTCTTGAGGTAAGGCTTTGCCTCCTGTTACATTTGCTATCTTTTCATCTTCTAATTCATAAATCTCGGACATTCTATTCATGCTGAAAATTACTTCCTGAATTTGGGAGATAAAGTCAGAAATCTGAGCAATGGCGCATTCAACTGTCGAGTATATATTGAACTGAAAGCATCATTCCAAGAGACATTTCACCTTTTATTACAGCAAGTGCAGATACGAATGTAATTAAAGTGTTTTTTACCTCATTTATCAATGTTATCCCTGTTTTTTGCTTTTGCTCCAATTTCAACTTTTCACAATTAATATCGTAAATCCTGTTTTGGGTATCTTCCCAAATTCCTTTGATTTCCTCTTTCCCATTGTATTGACGAATTTCTGCCATTCCATAAAGAATTTGAAAAACAGAAGTCCTATTTTTTGTTTGCTCCCGAAAAAGTGAATAATCTATCTTTTTTCTTTTTTTAAGGAATAGGGATGTCCATATAAAATACAAAATACATCCAATGAGAAAGACGGCAAATATATACAGGCTATAAAAAGCCAAAACAAATGAGAAAATGAGCAATGAAAATACAGAGAAAATTAAATCCACAGAATTTCTGGTTATAAATCCCTCTATTTTTTTGTTGTCTTCAATTCGCTGTATAATATCTCCTATCTGTTTGGATTCAAAATTAATCATTGGTATCGTCATCAGTTTCGAGAAAAAATTTGAAATCATTTGAATACTGATTGCCGTGCCAACATTTAACGTTATTCGTGCCCTTACGAATTCAATGCTCATTTTCCCAAAAATCAACAATAATTGTGCAATGAGTATCAATCCGATTAAATTGCCATTACGTTCCTTTATGCCCGCATCAACCATTAGTTTGGACATATAGGGAAACACGAGATGTATCAGACCCACAAAAACAACCCTCAATAAGATTTGAAAAATCTTCCATTTGTATCGTTTCGCAAAGTCTTTTACTTTATCTTTATATCTTAGCCTTGTGCGTGTTGTGTTATTCTCCAACGAAAAAAACAAATCACATGGACTGACGAACAGAACAAAGCCCAAAACTCTATTCTGCTTCAACTTTTTTTACAAAATCTTTTTTTCTTCAATAGTTGTAGAGTCCTATTGCAGGGGTCTGATATATAATATTTTCTGATACCTCTTTTTTTCTTTGACTTTGTAAAGAACAACAAAATGATCTTGATTCCAATGTAATATACATGGAAGAGCGTAATCTAAATTGATGACATCAAGAGAAACCTGCGATGCAGTTGCACTGAACCCAAGAGCCTCTGCCGTCAGTTCCAAATCCTGAAAAGACAGTCCTTCCTTACTCTCCCCTGAAATGGTTTTAATCTGATTCAATGAAACATGCTTACCATAATATTTACATATCATGGATAAGCATGCCACACCGCAATCGGAAGTTCCGAACTGCATTATGTTTGGGAAAGATCTAAGTATCATTTGTCAAATCGGGAGTCGTCTATGTGTATGGAATTTTTTGACTTCCAATTTTTCCCTAATAGATACTTAATTGTCAGCATGACACAAAAAGAGTCCGTTGTCATCCTCATTTTAAAAGGGAAAGCTGTTCCTATCGCCTCAGAACCTATGGACATTGTGTTGAAAACATCCTTGAGACTCAAAGTAGCATTTAAGGATTTATCTCTGAGGAAATCTTTTGAAAAAGATAAAGATGTCATGAAAAATGGAGGTGCCTGTAAATAACCTGTAATAATTTTGCTCCGATATTGTGTAATGGCTTCGGCATCTATTCCCCAAGGTAAATGGAACGTTTGGTTGAGATTTACAGAGCCACTCCATTTTTTGAGGGTGAAACTTTCTTCATCCGAAGAGTAAGGTAATACAGAATAGCCTCCTCCGATATTTATATTGGCATCCCATATGTTTTTTATAGAGAATGGAAGATTCAAGTTGAAATATATGTTTCTGAACTCCGGATAATTGTCAGGAAATGTTGAAACGATATTCTTTTCCTGTTTGAGAATATAGTAAATACCGTTTTTTATATATGAATATGTGGCACTGAAATTGTATTTCTTGAATAGAAAAAGATTCAAGTCCCCTTTCCAAATATATTCCGGGCTAAGATTAGGATTGCCTGCTAATCTAAATAGAGCATCTGTGGGCCAAGACACAGGGGACAGATTGATGTATGTGGGGCGATTGGTACGTCTGGATGCAGAGACTCCCATTTTGAAGTTTTGGGAGAAATCATGGGAATAGGATAACTGAGGATAAATATTCCATATATAACTTTTCTTTTGGTCTTCCCATTGTGTTATATAATTTTCCGTTTTCCGTTCAGTTCCAGAATATTCGACACGTATGCCACAGGAAAGTAAATCTTTATCTCCTTGGATTTGTATGGAAGAATAAAGAGCTGCGTTTTTTTCTATATGTCTATTCCCGTATTTTTCTTCTGTTTTCAACGGATTTATCATTTTATGAATATCTGTAAACAAATGTGCTTCATCATACTTTGCTCCAATCTCCCAAGTCGCCTTGGCACCAATCGCTCCACTGTAATCGATTTTTCCCATAAACGTGTGTATATTTAACGGTTGAGAAAGCATCGTTTGAACTGGCTGTATAAGGGTTCCTTGTGCTTCCACACTGCCGTCTGAACGATTATTGTAAGTCATAAAGTTCATGTCGACATTTATCTTCCCTCTATTGACGAATGATTTGACAATTCTTCCGTAAATGGAATGAAAATCCGTAGGGTTCAACAGATGTGATTTGTGAGGTTATCACTCGATTTCTTCTCCTTTTTTATTGACAGCAACAGCTTCACTGCTGCCATATGCTTTCAATCATCATAATATCCCTCTCCGCACAACTCCAACTCCCAAGTCGGACTTGAGTGAATAATTAAGACCTACACTATAATTATAAAGATGCCTTTTTTAAATCCCTCAATGTATTTCTATTATAGTCTAAAATTTCATTATTCAAGAACAATCCGTTCTCCATGTCTTGAATGAAATGGCGATTTATTTATTGTGTGAAATGTCCGCATGCAGTTGAAAACGTGCTGTTGGTTGCCATCTCAGCCCGAAAGACTCCTTATGCAAAAAATTTTTCTTTGTAATACCTCCTTGTATTGTGGCGGAAATGAAAGGGGAAGAGTTTTGTTGATAAGTTTTATTATTTATGATTTCAATGCAACCTGACATCCCTTTTGCATCATATTTTGCTGGCGGATTTTTCATGACACGAACGGTTTGCACATTATCTGCAGGTAGCGACTCCAAGTACTTCAGCATTAAATTGTCTGGCATATTGACTTGTTTCCCATCTATAACAACTATTACACCTGATACCCCAGCTACGGAAAGTCCTCCACCAGAATCAGTCACACCCGGGAGTTTTTTTATCAACTCCAGCATACTTTCATTCTTCATAGAAGAATTTTTCGGTATATTTATGGTTATCGCCTTGGCATCAGCTTTTATGTAGGAACGTTTACCCATAACTGCAACCTCATCCAAAGCGATTGCTTCTGTTTCCATTACAATTGTCAGAAATTGCTGTAACTTATCTTTTTCAACTTTTAAGACTTTCGTCCGATAACCGACAAAGGAAAAAGACAAATCAACAGATTGCATTTCTTTTATTTCTAATTGAAATATACCGTTGTTGTCAGAAATGGCATTGGATAACAAAATCCCGTCTTTCTGACATACGATATTGACGAAATCCATTGGTTTGTTGGACTCGTCAAGAACTTGTCCTTTTATTTGTATTTGTGCTTGTACTTGTAAGATGCAGAATAAAAAAAGTAAAATATTGATAGGTATACTTTTTCTCATACGATTATAAAATTAAAGAGTGCCAAAAGCGCATTTTGTTTCGGCACTCTTTTTTATTATAGACTCTTATTTTACAGGAACAAGTCCCGTCAATTTACCACGAATTGTCATTTTCGGAGTAACTTTAAGTGTATTCGGATCAAGTTTATATACGGTGCTGAGGTCCTTTTCCGCAGCATTCAAAAGATATTCGCCATCAATAAGTTTACAAAAAGCACATACTGATACTCCATATACCAGTGGTAACCCTGTTATTTCCCCTAGACTAATTTTGTTTTTTAAATCAACAACGCAATATTTATGGTTGGGACCTTTTAATTCGCCCGCATTTTCAGGATCTATGCTTTTCAATGTCACAGCTTTCATGTCTCCGATAAATTCCAATCCATGACAATTACTTCCCATTAACTTATCCAAGTTTATGAAATAGTCCTTATCAAAGTCCGTTTGTCCATTAAGAATACGCAAGATACCGCTCGGCTTATTTTCACTACCCTCAGCCATCACATAGATGTCTCCATTAGGCATTACGGTTATGCTGCTCATGGTTTGTCCTCCTGTATATATACGGGAAGTTCTGCTATCTGAAATGAGTTTTTCTACTTTTAAGTTCTTACGGTCTATTACAACTACAAAAGCATCATCAATGACCTCTCCGCCACCGTATCCGCCATAAACCAATCCCATAAATAATTTGTCTCCCCTATGAACCATCTGCATTTGAAGTACAGTTTTTATACCCTCCTTTTTTATTGACTCTAAAGATATTTCACCTGTTTTTTCCATGGTCATAGGATCGAATCTTATCACATGGTGCAGACCACCCGCTCCGGAAAGACCTGCGTATGCCTCATGCTTGTCTACGTAACAGATGGTGGGAACTGTGACAGCAGCAGGTTCAACGAATTGTTTTCCTTCTATAGGCAATCCATTGTCTTGAAATGTGTAGTTACTCAAAGTAAGAGGCTTCCCAAAAAGCGAAACAAAGACTTGGCCACCTTTTCCCCATAATAGGGCAGGTCGTGATATTTCCTTGGCTTTGTCCAATTTCACTTCACCTTCCAAGGATTTAAGACCTTGTATATAAGAAGTGTAATTGGGATAAGAACCAGCCAATGCACAAATAGCATAATTAATACTTTTACTCTCTAGGGGTAGGGATTGGGTTCTTCTGTATTTTTTTGTCGCAGGCTGAAAAAAATGAAGACGCAACTTAATAACACTAATGACAGAAATGTCAGATTTTTGTTTTTTTTTCTCATAATAATTATAATTAAAATAAATAAGTTATACTTGTCGAGAAAGCCCTGCCGGGCTTCTGTATTCTGAAGTTATCGAAGTTTGGACGATTGAAAAATATTGTTACATTCTACCCCTAAAGTCAAATGATCTTGTATGATTTGAATGCCAAGATTAGAGATGAACTGGGTCGGTATGATGTTTTTAGAGGACTTATCCCCTTTATTATCCCAATATAAAAAGAACTGATGCACATAACGATTGCTCAAGAATGTTTTCACACTAAAAGGCTGATGAAAAATCCTTCCCATCTTTTTTTGGAAAACACAATCTATATTCCCGAAAAGATATGGAATGTTGGGAATGCGCAAATTGTTGTATTCGGCACTTTCATATTTTGTTCCGATATTGCGTATGTCCTGATAAGTACCATTGGCCCTTATCTCCAACTCTGGCAAAATGTGGTATGAAAACCCCATGTCCAATCCCCACACGCGAGAATTGGACAAATTCATACTTGTCAATGTGATTAGTCCTGGCTTTTGCCAAATGATGTTGGATAATTGTCTGTAAAAACAAGTCATTTCCCACTTCAAGCTTTTATTCGCAAAAATAAAAGACACATTGACGTTGTCGCTTTGTTCCGGTTTGAGATTTAAGTTAGGTGAAATGTAAATGTTGTCTCCGAAAAGTTCGTCTGCATTCGGAAGACGTATGGCATGCTCATACGAAAACTTGAAAACTAAATTCTCCTTTGGAATATAAGTCATACCAGCATTGTAGCCGATGCCATTCTTGTGATTTTTCAACGGGAGTATATTCCCCATTAGATTTGATGTCGCCTTTTTGCCGTAAAATGGTAAACTTTCATTGCAGAAGATGCTTTCAGTCTGCTGTTTGGATGTGTAATTACATTCAAAAAGTAATGAAAGCGCGTTCAAATTTTCTTTACTTTGTCATCAACTTCTTTCCAGTAATGTCGTTCCTCCCAGTTGTCCACTCCTCTTTTTGTCTTGATATGACAAATGAAAGGTTTGGGTCAATGTCCATTGTGGATTTACAAACCATTTTAAACGTTTCCTGACCCACGATGTGCTTCTGATAAAAGTGGGCATTGGTGCCTATATTGCTGATTTCCCCATCTCCTGCAGACGGACATAATATTTCCCCTCGCCAATTATATACTAATGCAGTAGTATCCAAAAACATGTGTGGTTGAAAGAACTATACATACCATACGCAGAACAAATTAAACTTACTTCCAAAATGTTTCTTGTAGGGTCAGTAAGCTGCCCAAAGTCTTTCCCTGTAGTTCTACTCCCCCATAGGGTTGCCGTGCAAGTGCATCGTTCTGTATCTCACGCCTTCCTTTATTGAAAAAGGCAATAAGTTCAAGTTTGTCGGCAATGTTTTTTTGCTTTAATCCCAAAGTCATCTTTCCTGAGGTATTCCTAAAAGCATTGTGAAACAATTCTACACGGTCATTGGTAAAAGTTCCGTTCTTGGAAAGCACGTCGGCGTCTATGGTATAGTTATTTTTGGATTGTATATGATTAAAGTCTCCTTCTACATAAAATAGAGGTAATTCATTAAAAGAGATGCCTCCATGTACACGATGAGTATGGAAAGACCCTAATGAATAAGAAAGATTGAAATCCACGGGCTTTCCCTCTGGATATTTGCTGATGAAATTTATGGCACCTCCTAAAGCATCTGTCGCCAATTTCGTGGGAATTATGCCTTTATATACTTCTATGCCACTCAATTGATTGGCCGACAGGGAAGCCAAAGAGGCTCCAGTTCCGTAATATTCAAATGGAATGTCATCCAAGAATACACAGATTTGCTTTCCGGTCATCCCTGCTACGGAGAAATTGAGTTCACTACCGACACCTCCATTTTCCCGAATGTTTACTCCGGGTATTTGATTTAGAACGGAAGTCCCCGAACTAGAAATTCCTATGAAATCCTTACTTCCCATATAAGAAGAAACCATCGGATTGATTTTAATGCTTTTCTCCCTGCTTGATGTCACTGTAACATTCGACAATGCCAATGCTTCGGTTCCATTCCTATATAGAGTGTTGTGTCCCTTAAAAATCCATCCATTTTATGTTCATTGTTTTATATCCAACGTGTGATAAGGTGCAAAGGATTTTTCTTTTGGCAATATGTTGCAGGCATAGTGTTACCTTGCCCTCATTGTTGGTAATAAAAGTTTGATTATTGAATGTCTTCACAGTAGCATTGGACAGTCTTTCTGAACTTTTAGCATCCGTCACAAACAATGTTACGCACTGCGCATAAACTGATTGGTATGATAAGAGTTGCTGATTAAAGTGAAAAAGACAATATAATGCTATATTTTTTTCTCATTTTATAGTTCTATTATGATAGAGTATTCTAACATTTTTTGATATGTCTCCTTATCAATATTGCATATCATTTCCCTCAACCCTCCTTTTTCTGTTTTTTCCCATATTGACTGACTCTGAAAATCATTCAAGATAAAGGCTGTATTATCGTCTTCCGATGAAAGAATATAAATGTTATTGTCATTTTTCTTCTTCATGGAAAATAATTTGGGATTTCGATAAACCCTTTTTTGGCAAAAACATTCTTTTGTAATGTCGATGTGTTGTCTGCCTTCAGCATAGCTTATTATGACTTCCTCTTGCGTATGGTCATAATAGAACTCACGTTCTTCCTCACCAAGAAGCAATATATGCTTGGAGGTGACATTATCCGATAACTTTAATCTTCTTATATAGATAAAAGGACATTTTTCCTTAGAATGGTTTTTAATCTTGAAAAAAATCCTATTGTCAGAATCTGTTTTTACAGACTGTAACGATAAGTAATCCACATAAAAGAAATCATCCTCTCTCGTCTTTGTAGGAAGTCGAACTCCATCGCTATATGCTTCTGAAAACACTTCATACCTTCCTGGTTGAAAGTCAAAAAGTCTCATAAGAGTGTAGTAATGTATCATATGCTTATGAGTATGTAGAGTATCTATAATTCTTTGTTGAGAATTCTTCCCACTCATCATAGAAGAAGACAACAATAGGGGGTATTCGATACCTCACAAAAAGAATTACAGTTTTGCCAATTTTTCATTGTTATCCTCTCCAAGAGGATGTGTTAAGAACTACTTTGTCAAAAAGTTTATATTTACATCCAGATGGTGATAAAATATAAGTATTGACAGATATAGAGGGTGCTCAAATCGTTTCTCATGACACATTATTCCCAAGTGAATAATAACAATATCTCCCTAGTGCAATTCTTTTCGGAAAAAAATACTCATATTCTAAACTTATTTTTCAGGGTTCTAGAATCCGTTTCTTTGAATATTTGACAGGGTATTCTTTAAACCATTTTACAACAGTATCATGCCCAAGATTATCATATACTAACTCCACTAATTTTAGATATGTGTCAAGAGATTTATTCTTGGCTTCTTCAGGATTCTCTATTTTAAGTTTTTCAAATTCTTCATATTCCTTTTTTTAGAGGTGGGAGTGTGGATTATCATTTTTTTCCAAAAAAATCTCATACAAAAATCTTGATATTGGCTCATAAATATAATAAACGTATGCCAAACTTCATCTAAAATTTCTATATCAGATATGATATATGCGTTCCCTACTGTAGAAAGTGCTAAAAACTTCTTTGTCTCGTGAAACAATTCGATAATTTCACTTTCTTCCATTTTAAAAGTTTTTACGAGTCTATATATAACATCCTCTGGAAGAAATTCTAAAAATGATTTATTTGAAAAGTAATTCCATAATTTGTAAATAAAGAAAAAGATGAGGTGTGTTAAAACAAGTGTTTTGAAACACTCTCATCTATTTAAGTTTAATAATTTCACATAAAACAATGAGCTAAACATGGAGCGACTTGATAAGCAGAACTACCAGCAGCACCTTTTTCATTTAACTCCATAACTCGTTTTTTCTTTTTAACTCTTTGATAAGAGCATCTTTCTTTAAATTTTGTACTTTTTCCATCTTTTTTTAATTGTTTTTATAATTAAACAAAATAAATATCGATGCAAAAATACATTCTTTGAGCTGTTTTTACAATAGCTAATTTTAGGTATTTTCTGTTTGTATGTACTTATTAATAGGTTAATAGGTCATTTTGTTTTTGAGTATCCTATCCAAATGGGAATATATAGAAATTGATCTAACCATTGAAAGATTCACAAAAAAATCCTCTATCTTCCTACTTATAGAAATCTACGATTTTTTTCTTTACAATTTTATTGATAGAGCCGAGTTTCTTAGATTTTTATATCCAATATGTACGATGAAAGTATTGATAATGCATAATGGGGTGCTCTATAAATTAACTTATTATTAATCAGTTAATTACTTGCGTATTTTCAAAAAAGTCGTATCTTTACATACAAATATTGATATTACCTTATGAAGAAAACGACTACATATCGCCAATCAAAACAGGAGAGTCTCTTTGAAAAAGAGTTTACTCTCAAGGCTCTTTCCGCAATGGACAACCCGCTGGAGCAGGTATCCGCTCTTGTTGATTTCGAATTTTTTTCGCCTCACATTAGAAGACTTTACTCACGGAGGATTGTAAGACTTCAACAGGGCGTAGACCGATGGATGTCGTTCTTATGTTCAAAGTCATATTTCTCCAACGTTATTATGGTCTGGGCGACCACCAGATAGAATATCAGATTATTGACCGCACCAGCTTTAGAGGTTCCTAAACATACATACGGTAAGTGACGTAAGTGACGTACCTGACGAAAAAGACAGTGTGGGCATGTAAGAATAAACTGGTCAAGGCCGGTGTGTTTGACACCCTGTTTGACGACTTCCGTCAATTGCTCGATGCGAAAGGTCTGAGCTTCAATGAAAGGCAAGATTATTGACGCCACCTTCGTTGAAGCCCCCAGGCAGCGCACACCTGCAGGGAAAACACTGCCATCAAGAACGGCAAGGGAGATGAGCTTTGGAACGACAACCCACACAAGAAATGCCACAAGGACATTGACACGCATTGGACTAAGAAACGGGATGAGAAACATTATGGATACAAAGGTCATACGAAGGTTGACAAGAAATCAAAACTCATAGAGTCCTACCATACCACAGCATCAAGCACCCATGACTCCAATGTTATCTCGCAGCTTATCACGGACAAGGACAAAGGCCAGCGCCTTTATCTTGATGCTGGATATGAGGGCAGGGAAGATGTTGTCAAGGCCAACGCGATGCGTCCCGTCATCTGCGAGAAGGGACACCGCAATCATCCATTAACCAAGAAGCAGAAGAAACGTAACCGCAAGAAATCAAGGCGTAGATGCCGCGTGGAACACGTCTTCGGCTTCATTGGAAGGACCATGCATGGCTCCTTTGTCAGAACAATTGGTATTGCCAGAGCAAAAGCGAGTTTTGCGCTCACCTGTCTTGTTTACAACATCTTTAGATATTACCAAATCAACAAATATCAGCCACAACTTCTCTCTTGCAAGGGATAATTGTGTCTTGATATCAAAAAATACATAAAAAATGAGGGGGAATAAAACCATTTCTATAGAGAATGAAGGTCTCTTATGAGACCGATACCCTCATAACTGCATTATTGTGGGGATAACTCCACGTTAATATATGAATTAATAGAACCTACCTAATGATATATTCTATTAAATTCCTTTTAATTCCCGCCTTTTCCCCATTGGCATACTTAATAATATTATTGCTATATTTTTGCTGTTCGATAATGATTTATTCATCTTAAAAACATTGATTTATGGAATCGAACAACAATGACAACTATGTGCTGGTATTAGAAGACCGCACGGAAGTGAAGAACGAAAAGGAAGCAGGAAAACTCTCCGTAGTTTCTGGTATTGACGACAGGGAAACCTTAAAACCACTGAAGCCATCGCCGCCAATCAGGCAGCGTTCTTGAAGTTCAACAGCAAGGACGGACTTCTGAAGAACTTCATGACCAACTTCCTCAAACAGTTCAATAACCCGACTCATTTTGGACTGTACAAGGTATTGGCAAACAATGTGGAGCAAGGCGTGGACAACCTGCGTACCATGTTACAAAGCCGTGAGAAGCCCGAAAGCAAACAGCAACTGGCAGAGATGGGCGTTCCCTTTGAGGACTATCTGCCCCAGCAGAAGAATGCTACTGCCATCGATGAGTCGAAGATTGATTGGAAGCAACTCGATAATCTTGGACTTACCCGTGAGCGATTGGAGCAGAGTGGAGAATTAGACAAGATGCTCAATTGGCAGAAGAGCAATCTCTTGACGATTGCCGTACCTATTGGAGACACTACTATCTACACCGAAGCCCGCCTTGCTTTCCGCACGGACGATAACGGCAATGTCGGCTTGGCAATTCATCCTTTGAGAAAAGATCCACAGCTTGACTTTCCCTATATGGGCTACAAGTTCTCTCCCGAAGAAAAGGAGGCACTTCTCACTACGGGCAATCTCGGTAAAACCGTCGAAGTGACTCCCAAGAACGCTGAGCCTTTTTCTGCTTACGTTTCTATTGACCCACAAACGAATGAAATCATTGCTTTGCGTGCCGACCGAGTGAATATCCCCAAGGAAATCAAGGGTGTAACGCTTTCTGATGTCCAGTATAAAGACCTTGTGGAAGGTAAGGCTGTGAAGGTGGAGGGCATGACCGCCAAGAGTGGCAAAACTTTCAATGCCACGTTGCAGGTTAATGCCGAGCGAAAAGGCATTGAGTTCATCTTTGACAATAACCGTGGTTTTAAGGAACGCCGGCAGCAGACACAGCAGCAAGGCGTCCCACATAAGCTCTGTGGCTTGGAGCTGTCAGATAAACAGCGTGAAGCTTTGGATAGCGGTCGTACACTATATCTAAAGAATATGGTGGACAAGCAGGGACAACCTTTCAACGCATACGTTCGCATGGACAAGGAACAGAACCGCCCACGTTTTTACAAGTGGAATCCTGACAAGAAGCAGGAAACTGGCAAGGAAAAGGTGGTAGCTGTGGCAGAAGAACACAAAACACAGGTAGCCGTCAATAACCACGGTAAGACCAACGAAGCCACCAAAAATGTGAAAGAGCCACTCAAAACGGGACAGACACAACCTACTGCCGAGCAGAAGCAAAAGAAGGACGAAAACAAGCAGAAGAAGTCCCGTGGACGTAAGATGTAACCCTTAATTCTATTATCGACTATGACAACTTGTATTATCGCCGAGAAACCCTCGGTAGCCAGAGATATTGCCCGCATCGTAGGAGCAACGAGCAAGCAAGACGGATATATGGAAGGCTGCGGCTATGTCGTTACTTGGGCAATGGGACACCTCATCGCCCTTGCCATGCCTGAAGCCTACGGTTTTTCTGCCTATAAAGCTGAAGACCTGCCCATTCGTCCCAATCCATTTCAGTTAGTGGTACGACAGGTACGTAAGGATAAGGAGTATGTATCAGACCCAGCAGCACTAAACAGCTCAAGGTGATACGTTCCTGCTTTGACAAGGCGGACCGCATCATCGTCGCCACCGATGCAGGGCGTGAAGGTGAGCTTATCTTCAGATACATCTATTCCTATCTCAATTGTCACAAGCCTTTCGACCGCCTTTGGATTTCATCATTGACTGACAAAGCCATCCGTGAGGGGCTTTCTAATCTTAAGTCAGGAAGCCATTACGACAATCTCTATTATTCCGCCAAGGCAAGAAGCGAAGCCGACTGGCTCGTGGGTATCAATGCAAGCCGTGCATTGTCTATCGCCCGCAGGGGAGGCTATTCTTTGGGACGGGTACAGACCCCAACACTTGCTATGGTCTGCCGTCGGTACATAGAGAACCGTGATTTTTCTTCCGTACCCTATTGGAAATTATCCGTCCTTACAGAAAAAGAGGGTTTGTCGCTGAAAGCCATTGGCGGTAAAGACTATGAGAGTGAAGCATCGGCACAGACCGCTCTCGCTGCACTTCGCAGTCAGAGCCAGCTTACAGTGGAATCGGTCGCAAGAAAGGTAACGCATACACCGCCACCACTCTTGTACGACCTTACTGCCTTGCAGAAGGATGCCAACAGACGCCACGGCTTTTCTGCAGACAAGACCCTCTCGATAGCCCAAAGCCTCTATGAGAAGAAAATCACGACCTATCCCCGCACTGGCAGCCGATACATCAGCGAGGATGTCTTCGAGGAAGTCCCCACCCTGCTGCGCAAGATAGGCAAGACACTATCCAATCCACTTAACCGCCACTCGGTGGACAATGCCAAAGTTACCGACCACCACGCCATTATTCCCACAGGTGAAACACCCTTAGGATTGTCGGCAGATGAAACAACTATCTATCAAATGGTAGTCAATCGCTTCATAGAAGCCTTTTCTCCTGATTCCGAGGAAGAGCGTATGCAGGTACGGTTCACGGGTGGCACCGATACCTTTACTTGGAAAGCATACCGACAAATCTCTTTAGGGCTGGAAAGCTGTACAGAAAGGTAAAAAGTAGAAGCTGAAAAAGAAAGAGGATAGCAATGAACAGATTTTGTCTTCATTGCCGAACTTGACAGAAGGTGAAGTCCTATCACTTGTCAATGCGGATATCAACGAGCATAAGACCAAACCTAAACCTCTCTACACAGAAGCGACACTGCTTTCTGCTATGGAAAACGCTGGAAAAGAGGTCGAAGATGCTGAAAGTAAGAAAGCAATGGCAGAGTGCGGCATCGGAACACCTGCCACCCGTGCCAACATCATCGAGACACTTATCCTCCGTGATTATATCCGCAGGGACAGAAAAGCCATCATACCTACCGAAAAGGGCCTGGCAGTCTATGAGATTGTCAAAGATAAGAAGATTGCCAATGCGGAGATGACAGGTGCATGGGAACTTGCCCTTGCCGCTATTGAAGTAGGAAAGATGCCATCTGATAAGTTCGCACAGGGCATTAATTCATACGTGGGAACAATCTGCGAGGAACTCCTCTCACATTCTCCTGAGCAGAAGTCCTATCCTGTCTACCGCTGCCCAAAATGCGGACAGCAAAGTGTCGGCATCTATGCCAGGTAGCCAAGTGCAGGCATGAAACCTGTGGCTTCCACGTTTTTCGTGAAGTCTGCGGCATACATCTCTCTGAAGATAACATCCGTGACTTGATAAGCTCCGGTCGTACGCCTATCCTTAAAGGACTGACCAGCAAGGCAGGCAAGAAATTCAATGCCCGACTGGCTTTGAAGGATGATTATACCACCACCTTTGAGTTTGAACAAAACAAGAAACGGAAATAGCATACTACTTCATTTCTGATACTAAAGTCTGACATTACGGTCAAGCTTTGGTGTCAAAGTGATTATTCCCATAATAGAATACGTTATACCTTATGGCATACAATAAGAAAGAAGTCCTGCAAGCCAACACGGAAGCCATCCGTATGGTCTTGCGCCTGGAAAAAGAACGCCGCGAAGCCACCGAAGCTGAGAAAAGTATCTTACGGAACTATCAGGGCTTCGGTGGCTTGAAATGTGTACTCAACCGCACAGACAATCCCGATGACATCCGCTATTGGAGCAAGTCAGAGCAGAATCTCTTTGAACCTACCCAGCAGCTCAAGCAGATGATTTATCGTGAAGCCGTAGATGCCAACACTGCCAAGCGGTATTGGGAGAGCATCAAGGCAAGCGTACTGACCTCCTTCTATACCGATACTCGTATCGTCACCGCCATTGCCGATGCTCTCACTTCTGTAAATGTATCCATACGTCGATGTTTGGATCCTTCGGCTGGCATGGGAGCATTTGCCGAAACCTTTGCAAGGCAAACAGGAGTTGTAGATGCAATGGAGAAGGACTTGCTCACTGCCCGCATCAGTCAAGCCCTGCACCCCTATGGTAAAGGCAATATCTTCGTCCGAAATGAGCCTTTTGAATCCATTGGGGAGTTAGAAAACAAAGACAAGTACGACCTTATTACAAGTAACATTCCTTTCGGTGATTTCATGGTCTATGACCGAGAATACAGCAAAGGTAAGGACACTCTTAAACGTGAGTCCACACGTGCCATTCACAATTACTTCTTCGTGAAAGGTCTGGACTGCATCAAGGAAGGTGGAATTTTGGCATTCATCACCTCACAGGGCGTATTAGACAGTCCCCGCAATGAAGCCATATGCCGTTACCTCATGCAGAACAGCCGCCTTATCTCCGCTCTCCGACTACCATCGGGTATGTTTTCAGACAATGCTGGAACGGACGTAGGCAGTGACCTCATCGTCCTGCAGAAGCAGACAGGTAAAGAAATCAGCGAGGGAATTGAACAGCAGTTTGTAGAAACCGTTTCCGTTCCCAAGGAAGAAGGCTCTTCTGTCGTCTTCAAGCATAACTCTCTTTTTGTAGGAGATTGGAAGGACATATCTCATCGCACCATTGCCACAGAGCGCATAATGGGTACAGACCCTTATGGAAGACCTGCATGGGAATATCGGTTCACAGGAGGGATTGAGGAAATGGCAGAAAGTCTCCGAACACAACTCTCCCTTGAAATGGGACAACGTATCGACCGTAAACTATATGAAACCGGTATACCAATGACAGAGGCAGAGCGAGAGGCAGAAGCGGAGAAACAGCTTCGCAAGTTGGGTATTACCATAAGTCGGAAAGAAGAAACAGAGAAGACAAAGACTGAAGACAAGGGAATAAACGATGCCTATAACCTCATGCCCGACAGTATCAGAAAGCAACTGCCTAAACTTTACAGCACGGAAAAGGGACTCATTGGCGATAAGATAGCCTATGCACGCTATTTCTTCCCTATGGGAGCATACACAGCCTACCTTCTGGAATATGACCCTAAGAGCCGCATTGGCTTCGGTGCCGTGACAATGGGTTACGGCTGGGAGCTTGGCAATATGTCCCTTGATGAGATGGAAGGCGTGAAGGTAAGAGGACTGGGGATTGAACGCGACCTGTATTTCTCTCCTAAGAAATTGCACGAGATAGCCGAGTTGGAAGAAATCGTCAGGGAACAATATACCAAAGAAGAAGTGGTGGCAGAGGAAATCAAGGAAGAAGCGGTAACAAAGACAGAAGACACGGTTAAGAAGACTGTGAACGGTACTTCTGGAATCAAGATATCCAAGGAAGAGTTGGAAACTGAAACAGAAATTAATGTCGGGCAAGTCATAGAACCGGACGATTTTACCATTACCAAGGCACAGGCAACAGAAAATACCGTTTCCAATGGAGAGACTACTCCATTGCAACCACCATCATCAGGTCTGTACCACAGCAATCTGTGTCAGAGCAACCATCCATAAACGTTGAACCTGCACCCGAAGGTGTACCCGCCTTGACACTTCATCATCAGTACGAGCAGGAACCACAGGAAATCCGTACGGATATTGAAGCCCCAAGAGAGATGAACGGACAGACGGTGTTCTTTGACGACGATCATCATCCAGTGGTGGACAACAACATGGAAGACATCGGACAACCGGAGCAACTGTCACTGTTTGCCCCGGAGGAATACAGCCTTTGGACAAGAGAAGTTACCCGTGTGAACCATGAAATCAAGGATAATTCAGGAACTTCACAGGCACGCCGTCCTATAACACAAACTGCTCCCCAGAAACCATCGGAGTTCAAAATGCAAAAGGCAGCGATCTCTCCTCAACGGCGTACCCGTAGTAGCAGGAAAGTAGCTTCTTCCTCTTCACGTGAGCCGTCCCTTTTCGATTTCATGAATGAAGCCGAGGAGCGCAAGCCGCAGCCGATAGCAGAAGTCAGAAAAGAGTTTGACGCTTCACCACGTCCCTTTCTCTCTTCGCCTGACTCACACCTAAGAGACGGCTCCATTGTCGTGCAGAAAGGTCAGGTGGGGTTTCTTTCTGACTTAAAGCGACATCCCACTTTCAATCCGATGGACTTGCCGTATGCCCAGCTTTCACGTCTCAAAGCCTATATCGAGATACGGGAGTGCTATCATCGTCTCTATGACTACGAGGCAGAGAACCATGCAGAAGACAGGGAAGACCGCAGCAGACTCAACCACCTGTATGATGATTATATATCCCGTTGGGGCTACTTTAACCAGAAGGCGAATACCGACATCATCAAGATGGATGCCACAGGCGTGGAAATGCTCTTCTTGGAACGCTCTGAGAACGGCAGGTACGTCAAGGCGGACATCTTTGACCATCCAACGGCATTTTCCACCGCGGAACTGACCGTTGCCGCAGACCCGATGGAGGCACTGGGTGCATCGCTCAACAAGTACGGCACGGTGGAACTTGACTACATGAGTTCGCTTTTACCTGATATGGAGAAAGCGACATCATTTCTTCCTTGGAAGGTCGCATCTATTACAATCCCGAGAGAATGCCTATGAAGTGGCGGACAAGTTCATTTCGGGCAATGTAATAGAAAAGGCGGAGCGTATCGAGTCGTGGCTCTTGGACCATCCCGAACACGAAGAAGCAAAGCAGAGCCTTGCTGCCCTACGTGCAGCCACGCCAACACCCATTCCTTTTGCGGACCTTGACTTCAATCTCGGTGAACGCTGGATACCTGCCAAAGTCTATGGCAGGTTTGCCTCAGAGTTTTTCGGGACGGATATTGGTGTAACCTACCATTCCAACATGGACGAGTACAGCATTATCTGCGACCATAAGAATGCCAATATCTGGCACAAGTATGCCGTACAAGGTGAGTTCCGCCGTTATGATGGCATCAATCTCCTCAAGCACGCCCTGCACAACACCATTCCCGACATCAATAAGAGCAAGGAGGTGACGGACAAGGTTACGGGAGAGACGAAAACGATCAAAGTAAGGGACGGGCATGCCATCCAGATGGCAAATGCCAAGATTGAGGAAATCAGGCAGGGCTTTGTCGATTGGCTCGGACGCACACCCGATACCTTCAAACAACAACTCTCCGACAGGTACAACCGCCTTTTCAACTGTTTTGTGCGACCCAACTTTGACGGTACGCACCAGACGTTTCCCGACCTTGACCTCAAACGATTGGGTATTGATGACCTTTACAAAAGCCAGAAGGATGCCGTGTGGATGCTCAAAACCAATGGCGGCGGCATCTGCGACCACGAGGTGGGAGCGGGAAAGACACTCATCATGTGTACGGCTGCCTACGAGATGAAGCGATTGGGACTGGCAAACAAACCGATGATTATCGGACTAAAGGCAAACGTCTTCGATATTGCCGATACGTTCCGCAAGGCTTATCCCAATGCCAAGGTGCTCTATCCGGGCAAGAACGATTTTAATAAACAGAACCGACAGCGTATTTTTAACGACATCAAAAACAACGACTGGGACTGTATCATCCTCACGCACGAGCAGTTCGGCATGATACCGCAGGCCTTGGAGATACAGGAAGCGATTATGCAGAAGGAACTGGACTCTGTGGAAGAGAACCTCGATGTGTTGCGACAACAAGGAAGAGACATCTCCCGTGGGATGCTCAAAGGCTTGGAGAAGCGCAAGCAGACGCTGGAAGCGAAGCTGCAGAACATACAGGACAGCATTGCCGAGCGCAAGGATGATTCCGTAGATTTCAAGATGATGGGTATTGACCATTTGTTCGTGGATGAGAGCCACCAATTCAAGAACCTGATGTTCAACACACGTCACGACAGGGTTTCGGGCTTGGGCAATCCTGATGGCTCACAGCGTGCCTTAAACATGCTCTTTGCTATTCGTACAATACAGGAGAGGTCGGGCAAGGATTTGGGAGCAACATTTCTTTCTGGAACGACCATTTCCAATAGTCTGACGGAACTGTATCTTCTGTTCAAGTATCTCCGCCCGCAGGCTTTGGAAAAGCAGGGCATCAACAGTTTTGATGCTTGGGCAGCGGTCTTTGCCAAGAAGTCGACAGACTACGAGTTCTCCATCACGAATGACATCATACAGAAGGAACGCTTCAGAACATTTATCAAGGTGCCTGAGCTGGCGGCGTTTTATGCGGAGATTTGCGACTTCCGTACGGCAAAGGACATCGGTATTGACCGTCCAGAGAAGAACGAGATACTGCATAACATACCGCCTACACCCGAGCAGGAAGTCTTTATCGGAAAGCTGATGGAGTTTGCCAAGAGTGGCGATGCCACAATCTTGGGAAGAGCACCTCTGAGTGAGAGCGAGGAAAAGGCAAAGATGCTGATTGCAACAGACTACGCCAGAAAGATGAGCCTTGATTTACGCATGATTGATGAAAATGCTTACTCAGATCATATCGACAACAAGGCAAGTCACTGTGCCAAGATGCTCAATGACTATTACCAAAAGTTCGACGCACAGAAAGGAACGCAGTTTGTTTTCTCTGATTTAGGTACTTATAAGCCCGGTGGAGACTTCAATGTCTATTCGGAAATCAAGCGTAAGCTGGTAGAAGACTATCATATCCCGTCCTATGAGATACGCTTTATTCAAGAGTGCAAGAACGAGAAGGCCAAGAAAGCGATGGTAGATGCCATGAACCGTGGTGACATTCGCATTATCTTCGGTTCTACCTCTATGTTGGGTACTGGTGTGAATGCCCAGCAACGTGCCGTGGCGGTCCATCATTTGGACACGCCTTGGCGACCTTCGGACTTAGAGCAGCGTAACGGACGAGCCGTGCGCAAGGGAAACCTTATCGCCAAGGAATTTGCGAACAACAAGGTCGATGTGATTATCTATGCCGTGGAACGGTCCTTGGATAGCTACAAGTTCAATTTGCTGCACAACAAGCAGCTCTTCATCAATCAGCTAAAGACAAACACGCTTGGCAGTCGTACCATTGACGAGGGTTCAATGGATGAGGACAGCGGCATGAACTTCTCAGAATACGTAGCAGTGCTTTCAGGTAATACCGACCTTTTAGAGAAAGCAAGATTGGATAAGAAGATTACCACCTTGGAATCAGAACGTAAGAACTTTCTCCGTGAGCGTGATGCCGCAACGGGGAAGTTGGCAGAGATTGAAAGTTCTGTATCCTTCCATACGGACAAAATCAAAGAGGCACAATCTGACCTCACTCTATTTGAGCAGCGTGTGGAGCGTGATGATGAAGGTACACCTATAAATAAACTGACAATCAAAGGTGTGGAAGACAGCACCGATATCAAGGCTATTGCTGCACGTTTACAAGAAATAGACGAGAAGGCACGAACCAAGGGCGAGTACAACAAAATCGGTGAGATATACGGTTTTTCCATAATGGTCAAGACGGAGAGCACTTCAAAAGACTTGTTTGACTGTTCGGTGAACCGCTTCTTTGTGAAAGGGCAGGAGAGTATCTACTATACCTATAATAACGGTAAGTTGGCAACAGACCCGAAACTTGCGTGTCAGAATTTTATCAATGCCTTGGAGCGTATTCCAAAGGTAATAGAGTCGCATGATAAGGAAATGGCAAAGGTTGTAGCCAATAAAGACGTTTACACCAACATTGCCAACAGTTCTTGGAAGAAAGAGGACGAGCTTCGCTCGCTCAAAGGGCAGTCGGCAGAGTTGGACAGAAAGATTGCCCTTACCCTTGCTCCACCTGATGAGGAAAAGGGAGAAAAAGGGGAAATAAAGCAAGGAAAAGATTTATCCGACAACAATTACCCTGCCAAAATGAAGAATGAGAACAATCCTGCCCAAGACAAAGAAGAGGATAGCCGTTTGCAGAGTTTCAGACCCAAATGGAAGCACTAAACACATGTCAAGGGGCTAAATAAAAGTCAGACATCCGTATTGAATGTCTGACTTTTATCACTATACCTGTAAATAACCTTTTAGCTTATCTATTCCCTCTTTGTGCTTATCAGGGAGTCTGCTTCTTGAGTTTACCTATATTCAGTAATTTCCATTGTACAGATGGATATAGGCTTAAATCACCTGCACAACATTTATCCCACTGTGGTGTTCCATCCTCAAAGGAAACGAGGAAATCCTTGTCTGTATTTGTAAGGCAGTCATTTACATTTTTAATAATGGATTCACGAGCCTGCTCATAGTCTGTATAGGTAAATGGAATATCTGACATTCCCTTGAATTGGTTTTCAAGTGCCCCCTCTTGGTTTATGTTATTAGGAGACAAGGATTCCACGATAGGCTTGTCGCTTCCCAATAAACATAAGATGAGCCCGTCTTTTACACTTTCAAGCGTTTGGTCTTTCATGTATTTGCAGTCAAACATGTCACGTGGATGCTGCCGGCTGAGGGCGGCTGCAATCTTCCCCCCATAAAGTTGAGAATAAGGAACTATACGTGCCTTACAGCTGGCTTGAAACTCTTCCTTCGCTTTCGGACAGAGTTCCATAATTTCAACCTCTCCAAGTATGCCCCGTTTTGTACCATTTACCTCTATTTTCACCGTAGCACCATCATGCGTGCACTGCAATTTCCATACTTCGGATTTATGTACCACATGTATTCCGGGAATGGCACGTTCTATACTTGTTTTCAGTTCTCCAAGATGTTGATTTATCTTTTCCAAACTTGCTGTGCGTGGCTCTATCGGAATATAGGTAAGGTCAATATCAACCGAGTAACGCGGCATATTCTGGTGGAACAGGTTAATAGCCGTACCTCCATGAACTGCAAAGTCCGTTATCTTGTAAACCAAAGGCATAATGCGTAGTAACAATGACACCTGCTTTTTATATTGTTGATCATTCATAGTCGTTTAATTCTTTTGGGATAATCATCTTATACTTGCTGATATATATACCAGATTTGACGAGTTGGAGTTTATGTGTCCCCAAATCTATTTTTGTAAGGTCTAAGTCTTCATACCAATAATGCCCCGCTTTCTCAGCCATATATAGAAACAGCCTCTTCATTTTGTAATGTTTTGTGGTTTCCAATAACGATTGGACGACATTCGGACGCAGAGTTGTCAACTGTTCCATTATATAAAATAGATCCATATAGTTATATTGGCGTGGTGTTAGCAGCAGACATTCCATAAAAGCCTGCTCAGGGGAGGATATAAGCAGCCTCCAGTCCAAGTATGTTAAAGTTGTTATCTGTGCACTGATAAACACCTCTGTCTTGAAAAACTTAAATTCACGGTCGAAAATGTCATGCTTCATCCATTGTGGCATTTTATCACTTGCCGTTGATACCATTAACAGGGGTTTACCCATAGGAACATAATGGTTGAAGCCCCAAAGTTCCAAGCAGAATGTGCTGCAACACGAAAACTCTTTCCTACTTGTTCGTTAAATGACTGCAAAGCACCAAAAGCGGACAGCGTGTCGCCAGTGCGGTACATGACTCCCTTACATAGAGAGGATAACCAACCGGAAGAACGATATCTGCTCAACAATTGCCTGGAATAGCCATGCTCTACGAGCCATGTCGCAAACAGCAATCCGTTCTTTTGCCCAGATTGAAGCATTTGGTTTATTTTTTTTCCTTTTAGTACACTCATAGTTTACTTGCTGTAATTAAAACCAACCGCAAAGGTACAAAAGACTTTACTAATTACAGTCGATTGGTTGAATTATTTTCCCGAAAGTAAACTAATAGTTGACTTGCAGGATAATATTTCAACCATAGTGAGGAAAAAGAGGATGAAATAAAACATGAACATTTCCAACATACTTGTATAGAACTGATTTCTACCAACCTTCTCGCTTCCGTACCATTTCATCTATCTCTTCCCGAAGGAAAAGTAACCTGCCATTAGCTTTGAGATAGGGAATTTTTCCTGCCCACACCCAATTATAGATGGTCTTTTGTTCTACTTTGAGTATCTTGGATACATCTATGATATCCAGATATTCCGGTTTCAGGGGAGGATGGACGGTTGTGTCAACAGATTGATCCTGCAGGACAAGCAGGCGGTCGAGCTTGTCTTCCACATTCTTCAGTTTATCAAACAGGCGTTTCTGCCATGTGTCTTCAGGCTGATGGTCTAAGTACGGCATAGTTCCCCTTTTTGATAGTTACCATTGGTATCTTGTGCCAAGATACGTTGTTCTTTCATATAGGCAATATACTTCTTCGCAGTTCTTTCTTTGATTTCCATTTCACGCATCAGAATCTCACACAGTTCTTGGTATGAGAGTTTGAGAGAACTTCGGAAAGCCTCTTTAACAACACCAATAAGTTCGTCGGTTTTGCGCTTTTCCTTGTCTTCCTTGGATTTCTCGCCACGATAGACGTGCATATCCTCTGCCTTGTCCCAGCCGAAGAGCATCATCGGCACGTCCAGCGGACTTCCATCACGGACTTTCAGTGCCTTTACCACCGAGTATTCCGGATTGTCATCTTTCTCAATGGAGAGAATGCCGGCAGCTTTGCGTTGTAGCTCAGAGCCGATATGTCCACGAAGCTTGATGCCGTTCGGTACAAAGTGCAGTACGCAAATAATACAAGTGTTATAAATACCTGCCAGACGATAAAGCTCATCAACGATGGCAATGCTTTCCGTTTCATCATTAGCGGAGCGTATCAAGTCGGCTATACCATCAATCACCACAAGATGGATGCCTCCATGCTTATGATGAAACAAGTCCATGCTCTCACGGATAAGTTTCAGTCGGTCTTTACGGGAGAGCGAAGCCAGATATAGGGAGTGGTAAAACTCCGGTACGGTTTTCAATGAAGCACGTTGTAAGGTTTTACCCAGATTCTTGTGCAGTTGAGCTTCGGACTGTTCCGTATCATAGTGTAATACCGCCAAACCATTAGGGTTGGGCGTAATTTCCCAATCCCAATGTCCTCTCGGCAGGTAACCGTTCTGTTCCTAATGTTCCGGTAAGAATGGCAGCCACATAATTGCTTTTGCCCGTTCCTTCACCACCTGTGATACAAAACAAGTTGCCCTGTGTACCAAGTGGCACTCCATTCACTGCTACAACGGACATTGAAGCGTCAGGAGGATTGTCATAGTCTATTTCACATGAACGTAACATCATGATGGTCTGTGTATAAATTTGGGAGAGCATGGCTGACAGCAACCCTCTCAATTCTTTTTCAGTATGCCCTAAGGCAAAGTAATCGGATATGTCTTTCTCGCTTTTGATGCCCTGAAGGGGGAGCGTCAGGGTAAGTACCTTATAAGCGGACAGGACTTCCGTTTGCCGTTCAGCCTCCCTGAGTCCGGTCTCGTCCGTATCGTATAAGAGAATGATGTGGCGAAAACGAAGCAGCAGGCTCTCGATTATGCTTTCCGGGATTTGTGCAGTCTCGCTGTTGAAACAGATGGCATTGAAATGATGAGCGGAGAGGGAAAGCACATCTTTTTCTCCACCCGTGATGAAGAGTATGTCGCCCTTGTTGGGCAGCTGCTCGAATCCGAATACATAATCTTCTGCCTTTTCTCCTCCATACAAGAACCGCATTTTACTGAATGGACGGTACACTTTAACAAAATTCCTCATGGAATAGCAGAACATAGGTTCTTCCGAAGAAGAATGAATGGTATATGCCTTTCCTTGGTTTGAAACCGACTCAAAACGGGCTATGGACTTGACCTGAAAGCGCTGCAGGGTTTTCGTTCCGATACCATACCGTGCCCAAAATCCAAGTTCGTTATCCTTGTATGATTGTTCTGCTATCCTAAACCATTTCTTGGAGCCTGCCTGCTTACTGGCATTCACGGATATGGGAGGTTTGGGAGGAATATTGGCATTCGACTTGCTTTTCTCGCTCCAATCATGGTACGGTAATGGAATGTTCAGTTGCAGGTCATTGATAATCATCTTCAATACCCTCATAAAGTCTCTCTGCATATCCAAGCCTTGTATTGCGGCTGCGAACCAAAAGCAATCGCCGGAATACATTTCGTTACCGAAGTCTTTCATCCGATAGCACTTCGATCTCGTGTCAAAATAGATATTGCAGGAAGCCCGTCTGTCCTCATATAGTGGATTTCGAAAATTCCGTTTCGGAACAAAGTCAATCGGCATATAGAAACTGAAGATCTCCAATCCCCTGTTTGTATGTTCCAAGATTTCTTCCTTAATGTTCATAGTTCCTCAAACAAAATTTGTGAGTCTCCCATATAGCCTTTCAATATACCGTCTTTGTAGGCATTGAGCCTTTGAAGGGCTTCCACCCTGCGAAAGCCTTTGAAGGAAGCGCGTCCCGTCTTGATTGCAATGTACAGTCCTTTGAAGGGATAGACCACGTGATTGCAGGAAACATAACGGTAAGGGACAACCTTGCTGTCTCTCCATCGCGCAAGTGAAGCTCTGGATATGCCGAGAAGTCGCAGGACATCAGAAGAATTCAGCTCAATCTTTTCTTCCAACACGGCATAGTCCTGTTTCAGTTCAAGGATGAAGCCTGTAATCCGTTCCATATTTTCTTTCAAGGAATGTATTTCTTCCAAAAGGGCGGAAGGAAGCATGTTATTCTCTGTCATCACGCATCAGTTTTTGGATAAGTTCCTCAATAGCTGCCATTAAATCACGAAATGTAGATAGGTTGTCTTGCTTTTTTACTATACGGTTGGATAGAAATATAATATGCTGAATCATTCTTTTGTGATCCACATGACAGAGCTTGTTCAATAAAAAAAGATGAGATCTTCTTTTTCAATTGTAAAAGAAACTATGGTCTTTATCTTCAGTGGTATGCACCAAAGATTCTATCATTCCTTTGGGAAGATGCAAAAGAAGCACATCCATATCGAATGCGGAGGCACATTTGGTATAGGTATCAATTCTCAAATCCGTCTGCATCTTACAATGTTTCCTAAAATTGGAATACTCCATGCCGGCACCTTGGGCTCGCATCTTGCTGTTATCGCAAGAAGACAGCATGATTTCAAGAGTGGGAAGCACGATAAACAAGCGTCCCTCTCCCTTTTGAGGTATCATCTTCTTATCCATTTTGTGTATTTAATTGATTTCCAAGTGCAAAGTTCTAAAGAAATAAACCTTTTTTTAGAATATTAGATTGCCAATGTTGGTAATATGATACCATTTGCAATTTTAATTGCTTTTCTACGGCATAGACCATCAGTGCACGGTGCAAGTCCCTTTTATATATAAGGACTTGCACCGTGCACTGAAATTGTAGCCAGAATTTTTCTAAAAGATTTTCACTCAAATATTTGGCAGTAGTTCATTTTTTATGTACCTTTGTACCCGAAATGACATAGCTGATGTCAGGAGAGCAAATTATTTAAGTACTCTCAAAATACTCTATTGAGGCTACAAATTGGCTACATAGAAGAAAGAGAGTGATAAAAATAGTTGTGATACAGAGTGTTACAGAAACAAGTTCGAGTTTCGTACGCACCGCTGAAGCCTCCCCGTAGAGCATGGTGTGTTAGTTCAGTTGGTTAGAATGCCTGCCTGTCACGCAGGAGGTCACGAGTTCGAGTCTCGTACACACCGCAGAAGACCTTAGCAAAGTGCTAAGGTCTTTTTTGTTTTCTGTACTTTATTAGAATCCCCAATACAGACTATTGCAACGAACAGTGTAATCTATTAGAACCACAAGTAGAAACCATTGCAGTGTATGATGTTTTTTATTAGCGTTCCAAGTAGGGGCTATTACTATATATGAAATAGTCTTACATATTTCTTTCTCTATTCTTTTGTTTTTTGAATGGAAACGTCCTGTTAGTGGATTTGTAACTAACAGAGTATCTGATGATTACAAAACACGTTGTGAAAGGTGCCCTTTTGCGTTGTAAAAGACGCCCTTTTGCATTGTAAAAGATGCCCTTTTGAAGTGCAAAACATGCCCTTTTACAATGCAAAAGGGCATGTTTTGTTTTGTAATAGTGAATAAACTTTACAGAAGATGCTTTCCTGTCGGTAATAGAGTAGTCGACTAATATCCTCCAACCCATCTTCCTTTCAATCGTAATCGTTCCATAGTATAGTATGCCGGTGACGCCCTTTCATATCCCCAATGTGCACTTATCTTGCACTCCCATGTACTGTCTTCGTTCCTAAATGTTTTTGTATACACATTATAATAATGTATTCCTTTATTTGAAAAAACTATTTTAAATTGTACGAAACGGGTTAATTAATGCTAAAATAGGGCAGGGAAAGGTATCATATCAACCATAGGTACTCCAAAAATTACTATCTTTGTAGCAACAATCTAAAAGTATTGTCTATGATGAAAAAGATACTCACGCATATTATTTTTACGTTAATCCTCCTGCTGGGCAGTGCAACTACTATCCAGGCGAGCACATCTGTCGACTTAATCGACCAGGATTTCCAGTCGATAAACATCTCCGTTACGGGCAATGTGCTGCATGTTACAGGTGCAGAGAACGAAATGTTATTCGTCTATAACGTGACTGGTGTCCGCGTATTGGCAGTCAAAGTGGATGGCAGTGACAAACGTTACACACTCAGCATGCCACGAGGATGCTATATTATTAAGGTGGGCAAGCTTGTTCGTAAGATTTCTATTTGTTAGGAGTACAGCCTCTTGACCACTAAAAACAGTTATCCATTATCGTGCCTCACTTCGATGAGTCGGAAGTGATTCGCTTGTCAGCGAGTCCTGAAGGACGACAAAAGATATTTCCAATGATTGTTGACCAATACAGTAAAGCGCTGTATTGGAAGATTCGTAGTATCGTTCTGTCACATGATGACAGTGATGATGTCTTGCAAAACACATTCCTCAAGGCTTGGAAAAGCTTGGATTCCTTCCAAGGAAAGTCGAAATTCTCCACGTGGCTTTACCGTATTGCCATCAACGAAGCACTTGATTTCCTCCGTCATAAGAAGACATTGGCACTCGCAAGTGCTGATGCCGACTTGTCTGTTGCCAATCGTTTGCTTGCAGATGAGTACTTTGACGGCGACAGAAGTCAGGCTATTCTGCAGGAAGCGATAGCCACTCTGCCCGAAGTTCAGCGTACAGTATTCACGCTTCGGTACTATGATGAGATGAAATATTCCGAGATGAGTGAGGTGTTAGGAACAAGTGAAGGAGCACTGAAAGCCTCTTATCACATTGCAGTACAGAAGATTACCGACTATGTTAAGCAACATGAGTAATAAAATCCTTCGTCTTGTTTAAACCTTTAAGCACCTTTCGGTCTAATAGATATCAAAGAATAGCTCTTATGGAAGTAGAACATCATTTACATTCAACCTACGGAAACAAGCGACCTTTCACTGTTCCAGATCATTATTTCTCTGATTTGTCATCGCAGATCATGGCTAATATCCCTGTGGAAGAGCCTGTCAAGACTTCAGATAATACGGTAAAAACAAAGAAATCGCACTTTGTTCTCATTCGTCGGGTGCGTCCGTTGGCAATCGCAGCAGCCATGATCGGTATTGTCATGATTGCTTTCTGGTCGTTTGCTGATTATACATCGAATCAGAAAAGTGCAGCTGACGCATCGCAAAAAGGAGTAGGGGAGTCGCTCAGTAAAGCCACATCATCCGACAGTTTCGATGAAGCTGCAGATTACATGATGATGGATGAAGACGATATGTATGCCTATGTTGCCGACCAATAACACCCTTCAGAACACTTGATTACCAAAGATATGAAATATAAAAAGATCATCTTGATGCTGATAGCAGTGCTTTGCACAACAGCAGCAATGGCACAAGGGAAGTTCGACCCAAAGAGATTTATAACCGAACTGCATCAATACGTCATGAGAGAAGCCGGACTTTCCACACAGGAAGCAGCCCGTCTGTTCCCTATTTATGATGAAATGCTTGAGAAACAACGCACAAGCTTTGACCAGTTGCGCGCTATTCATCACACGAAACCAACGAATGAAGCACAGGCACGTGGGCTGATTACAAAGGCAGACCAATTAGAAATACAACTGAAAGAGACCGAAAAGGCTTATCATGCACGCATGCTTCGCGTCATATCAGCCATCAAACTGAGCCAAGTATTGAAGGCTGAACGCCGTTTTCATCGTCTTACGTTCCGCCGAATGGCAGGAAAAGACCAATAAAAGAACATTATTACGAGAAAAAATAATAAGTTATACAGACCAAGTACATGAGACATTATCATTTCATCTTGAGACTTTTGCTTGTAACATTACTATTTACAGGAGTCAGCAATGTGGCAAATGGCAAAAGCAAACCAAGGAAACGTGAGTTCAGAGGAGCGTGGATTCAGTGCGTAAACGGACAGTTCCAAGGGATGGGAACACGTGAAATGCAACGTACACTGGCTTATCAGCTGGATGAACTACAGAAAGATGGGGTCAATGCCATCATCTTTCAGGTGCGACCAGAGTGTGATGCACTCTATCAAAGTAAGCTGGAACCATGGAGTAAGTTCCTTACTGGTAGGCAAGGAGTAGCCCCTTCACCTTATTGGGACCCACTGCAATGGATGGTAGATGAGTGCCATAAACGTGGAATGGAGCTGCATGCATGGATCAATCCGTACCGTGCTAAGACGAAGAATACCACTCAGTTAGCATCTAATCATATTGCTGTTACACATCCAGAGCGTGTCTTTTCTTATGACGGACAGTACATATTAAATCCCGGTTTGCCCGAAAATCGTGATTATATCTGCCAGGTTGTGAACGATATCGTGAGCCGTTACGACATAGATGGGCTGCATATAGACGATTATTTCTATCCTTATCCCGTCGCAGGACTTGCTATTCCCGATCAAAAAGAGTTCCAACAGTATGGCAGAGGGTTCACAAATATAAGAGACTGGCGCCGTGATAACGTTGATGTTTTCATCAAACAGCTGGGCGAATCCATACATAAAGTGAAGCCATGGGTGAAGTTTGGTGTTTCACCTTTCGGCATTTATCGCAACCAAAAGAGTGACCCAAGAAACGGAAGTAGGACTAATGGCTTGCAGAACTACGATGATCTCTATGCTGATGTACTGAAGTGGGTGAACAACGGATGGGTAGATTACTGTGTACCCCAGCTATATTGGGAGATTGGAAACAGGGCAGCTGACTATAAAGAACTTATTGGTTGGTGGAACAAAAGTGCATCAAACAGACCGCTTTACATAGGAGAAGACGTGTTGAGAACAGTGAAATACGCTGATCCACAGAACCCTAATTCACATCAACTTCCTGCCAAACGCAAACTACATCAGCAGTCTCCGAACATCAGTGGCACTGTTCTTTGGTACGCAAAGGCTGTAGTTGACAATCCAGGAAACTATGGAACGCTACTCAGAACAGACTATTGGCGTTATCCAGCACTGCAACCTTTGATGCCATTCATTGATGATAAGGCACCATCAAAGCCTAAAAAGGTGAAAGCAAAGTGGGAACCTGATGGGTATTATCTCACATGGAAAGCCCAAAAAGCAAACATTGGGATGACGAAGCACACCGTTATGTAGTCTATAAGTTCGAAAAAGGTGAAGATATAGATACGGATAATCCAGCCAAAATCATTGGTATTCCGTATGACAACAGACTGAAACTCGATTACAAAGACGGTGAAACAAAGTACGTTTTTGTTGTTACTGCATTAGACAGAATGAGCAATGAGAGTACAGGAAAGAAGAAAAAGGTGAAGCTTTAAGCTCCACCTTTTTCTTTTTCATTGCTCTTATACGCTTCAAAACATCTCCTTATCCATCTTAAACAGAATTCTTTTCCACCTCAATTCACGTCCATTTTTATTTCAAACCATATCCATTTCCTTTTCAAACTAAAATCTTATATACTTCAAAAAACATCCTTATCCAGTTTAAGCAGAATCCTTTTCTATTTCTGAAGACATCCTTTTCTATTTCTGAAGACATACTTATATAATTCAACTCACATCCGTTTCAACCTCAAAACACCCTCTTTAAGATTCTTATTTATCATAATTCCTATTATAAAACATTGATGTATTGCAAGTCGATAGGTGCTTTTTGGGTATGCAAATAAGGGATTTATGATAAATAAAAAGCAATCGTTCGGGAGGCTGTTATCAGTCGTTCTGAAACCATTCCTACGTATTTCTAAAATGAATTCGCGGTGTTTCTAAAATTAATTTGCGGTATTTCTAAAATGAATTCGCGGTGTTTCTAAAATTAATTTGCGGTATTTCCAAAATTAATTTGCAGTATTTCTAAAATAAATTTGCAGTGGTTCCAAAATAAATTTGTGGTGGTTCAGAAATAAATAACAGTAGTTTTACAATTTAAACCATGGTATTTCTTAAATCAATAGAAAGTAATTCTGAGAATAATCTCAAGTGGTTCAGGGAATAAACGAGGGTGTTTCTAAAATCAAAAGGAAATATTTTAGGAACTAAGAGCATGGCATTTATAAAGGTGATATACAGTTATCCAGAAATCAAACGGAAGTGTTTATGAAATCAAAAGGAAATATTTTAGAACTAAGAGCATGGCATTTATAAAGGTGATATACAGTTATCCAGAAATCAAACGGAAGTGTTTATGAAATCAAAAGGAAGTGTTTTAGGAACCAATAGCATGATATTTATAAAGGTGATATGTTATTATCCAGAAATCAAACGGAAGTGTTTTTAAAATCAAAAGAAGGTATTTTAGAAAGAAAACGCAAGGCATTTCTGAAGCTGATATGCAGCTGTCCAGAAAATACCTTGCATTGTTTCAAAGCTAATATCAAGCCGTTGGGAAGTTGATATTGCGTATTTCAGAAATTATTCTTCAATCGTTTTGGTCTTTTCGATGCGCTTTGCAAGCTCCGATGAAGGTTTAGAGAGTTTTCCTTTGAGATACTCTTCCATGATTAAACCCGCTATTGGTGCAGCCACATCAGCACCGAAGCCACCGTGTTCAATGTACACAGCAATGGCAATCTTCGGTCTATCCATAGGTGCAAAACCAATGAATGCCGAATGATCCTTGCCCGGATTCTCCGCCGTACCCGTCTTTCCACACACCGGATAATCAGGGTTATTTACGACAGTAGCCGTACCTTTCGTCACTGCCATGCGCATACCAGCTATCACAGGACCATAGGCTGAAGCAGCAACCTTCGTCCTACGAGGTGTCAGATAGCGTTCAGGAAGCGGCGTTGATTTACTGTTCTTATGTACATGAGGGATATAATAGAACCCACGATTTGCTATTGTGGCAGCGAGATTGCACAGTTGAAGCGGCGTAACAGTGATATCTCCCTGTCCAATACCATTCCACATGATGGTAGATGGAATCCATCCGTCCTTGTAACGACGTGAGAGATAGTTGACATTGGCAACCAATCCGCCTTTCTCATCGGGCATATCAATACCCACGGGACCACCTAATCCCATGCTTGTGAGGTAATCATGCCATACATTCACAGCCTTTTCCTTCGTTTCATATTTACGAGTATTGCCCAACATGGAGAGGTATGACTTTAGAAACCACGTGTTACATGACACTGCCAAAGCCCCTTCCAATGGTTCAGGAGAGTAATGTTTATGACATCCCACCTTGATATTACCATCTCTGTAACTACCTTTACAAACTACTTTTGTGGCTGGTGTGACGATACCTTCCGACAAAAACGTCAGTGCCTGGGCTGGTTTGATGGTTGAACCCGGTGGATAAGCCGTACCGATGGCAAGTGCATCGTTGCTCCCGTCAGGTGAGTTTGTCACCAGACAAAGCACCTCACCCGTTGCAGGATCAACCGCAACGATGCTCCCCTGCTTGCCTTTCATCAGTTTTTTTCCTAACTTCTGTAGCAGCGGACGATACGTATTCGGAGCCTCATCCATGTAATCCTGCGCCTGAACATTACCCGTGCCAAGCACCGTCAGTGCAAGACATGCAATGGCAAAAACAATCTTTCTCATTCTTAGTTCTTAATTTCTCGTTTTCAATTTAGTGGCGCAAAAATACTAATAATTCGGTGTTTTTCATGTCATTCGCCTGTCGAATTATGTTTTATTTGCATCATCTGTTCTCCCAGATTTTCGCTGCAAGCGTAGAAAACTCTGTTTTTCCGTCAATGTAATCAGCGAAAAACTCCACTGCGGGGACGCCATCAGGCAGGTTACATGAGCCACATCCGCCACATGACGGATACTTACAGACGAAGCGTTCCTGCACAAATTCAAGTCGTTCCTCGCGTTCTGAATATTCTATTTGTGGTGCTAACATGAATTGATTTCCTTTCTATAATGTTTTTGTTTTCTATGAAATAACTATGGTTTGTATAAGAATGAAAAAAGGATTCCCCGTAAAAGGAATCCTTTTTGTGCGCCCTTAGGGACTCGAACCCTAGACCCACTGATTAAGAGTCAGTTGCTCTACCAGCTGAGCTAAGGGCGCTTGCTAAAACGAAAGATTTGGGTCAGAAATCTATTTTGTGCGCCCTTAGGGACTCGAACCCTAGACCCACTGATTAAGAGTCAGTTGCTCTACCAGCTGAGCTAAGGGCGCTCATTTCGTTTTTGCGAGTGCAAAGGTATCAATTTCCAATGAATTGACCAAACTTTTCGTTCACTTTTTGAATATGATCTACTGGTTTTAATCTTTTATCATGGCGTTTCCTGACGTTAACTCAATGATTGAATGTCATTTACATCACGTACGCTGAACATTGCAAAAACATAAAAAAGATTCCCGTGAGACCTCCTCTCCCCTACTCCCCTACCCCAAATCTGTTTTCCACCTGTGAACCATCACACGTTAAGAAATATCATTACACATTTTCACCTACTATGTTCTGCAAATCGGTTGTAAACCTCTTAAAATCGGGTTTGTAACCAACTGGAAATCAAAAGATTGCAAAGAGGCTTGTAAAAGGTGCCCTTTTGCATTGTAAAAGACGCCCTTTTACACGTCAAAAGATGCCCTTTTACATTGCAAAAGGGCATCTTTCACTATGCAAAAGGGCATGTATTGAAAACCGAAAGAGAAATAATCTTACAAAAGAATCCCATCTACCCATTTTAAAGTCATCGTCTATCCTCTTTCACAACCCCATCTTGAAGTTTCCTGAGATACGTAGAACACAGAGACGACGGACGGAAAAATATCCCATCAGAACAAGGGATTAAAGCATCATGAAGAGGTAATTTCCTGCTGCTCCTCCACAAAATCCCGATTAAAGACATCCTTTCAATAGAAGAATATTCGATATAATCCCCCACAAGCGATAAGAAAAAGCCCTTTATTTCTAACTCCTTAAAGATGTTTTTTCCATATCTTTTTGTTACCTTTGCATGCAGAACATTGTTTACTTAACAAAACACGATATAGTATGAAACCAACATTATTGCTTCTTGCGGCAGGAATGGGAAGCCGCTACGGTGGGCTTAAGCAGCTCGACGAATTAGGTCCGAATGGTGAAACCATCATGGATTACTCCATCTATGACGCCATCCAGTCAGGTTTTGGCAAGATAGTTTTCGTTATCCGTAAGGACTTTGAGGATCAGTTCCGCAAGCAAGTGCTCTCTAAATATGAGGGACATATCCCTGCAGAGCTTGTCTTCCAGTCTATTGATGCACTTCCTGAGGGTTTCAAAGTACCAGAGGGAAGAGAGAAACCATGGGGTACCAACCATGCCGTTCTTATGGCAAAGGATGTCATCAAAGAGCCTTTCTGCGTTATCAACTGTGATGATTTCTACAATCGTGACAGCTTCAAAGTGATTGGGAAGTTCCTCTCTGACCTTCCTGACGATGCTAAGAACAAGTATGCAATGGTTGGTTTCCGCATTGGTAACACGCTGAGTGAGAACGGAACTGTTGCACGTGGTATCTGTTCAACAGATGCTCAGGGCCATCTGACCACCGTTGTTGAGCGCACAAAGATTGAGCGTCATGACGGTAAGGTACAGTATCTTGACGAGAACGACCAGTGGGTTACGGTGGACGATAACACCCCTGTATCCATGAATGTATGGGGTTTCACTCCTGATTACTTCGACTACAGCGAGGCATACTTCAAGGATTTCCTCTCTGATCCGAAGAACATGGAGAACAAGAAGTCTGAATACTTCATCCCATTGATGGTGAACAAGCTCATCAATGACGGTACGGCAACAGTGAAAGTACTGGATACGACGAGCAAATGGTTCGGTGTTACGTATGCTGCTGACCGCCAAGGTGTGGTTGACAGGATACAGTCACTCGTTGACGAGGGCGTTTATCCAGCCAAATTATTCTGATTATTTCATCCTACCCAGACATCCTCAAGAGTCCTATATATAATAAGGTGGGACTTCAATTCAAAGAAACAGCGGATGTCTGGGTAGTTTTTTTCTACTCATCCCTTATCCTATAAGCTATTAAAAGATGGAATTAAACTTACTGAACGATGCCGAAACAGAGTTGCTACGCAGCATGATTGCAGAGGCAACAAACATCGTTATCTGTGGACACAGGTCGCCTGACGGTGATGCAATAGGCTCATCATTGGCATGGATGCATTATCTTCACCATATCGGAAAGAGCAATGTGAAAGTCTGTATGCCTGATGCTGCACCCGATTTCCTGCACTGGTTGCCCGGACAAAATTCCATTTTACGCTACGATCGGAAGCCAAGGGAAGTGGCACAGGCGTTCAAAGAAGCCGACCTTGTGTGCTGTCTGGACTTCAATCAGAGCTCACGTGTCGACGCTATGCAGGATGTTTTGGAGTCATCGGAGGGTTCCCGACTCCTCATTGACCATCATCTGGAACCTGAAAGTGGGTGTAAGATGACGATTTCACGGCCTGATATGTCGAGTACATGTGAGATTATCTTCCGCCTTATCCACCAGTTAGGGGGCTATGACACCATGACTGAGCAGTGTGCCGAGTGCATTTACTGCGGTATGATGACGGATACTGGAGGCTTCACCTATAACTCCACACGTCCAGAGATATACTATATCATCAGTCAGTTGCTGGCAAAAGGCATCAATAAGGATGAGATTTACAATCGTGTTTTCCATAATTACTCCACCAATGCACTGCGTCTTCGGTCATATATCATCCTCAACAAGATGAATGTTATTGAGGAGTTACATGCCGCTTACTTCACTGTTACGAAGGAAGAGATGAGTCGTTTCCACTTCATTAAGGGCGACATGGAGGGCTTGGTAAACATCCCTCAGCAGATAAAAGGATTGAAACTAAGCATCTCTCTACGTGAAGATACGGAGAAACCGAACACTGTTCTCGTTAGTCTTCGGTCATGTAACGGTTTTCATTGTCAGCCCATGGCAACCCGATTCTTCAATGGTGGCGGGCATGCTGACGCCTCTGGTGGTAAGCTGAACTGCACCATGGAGGAGGCAGAACAGCTGTGTATCAAAGCCATTCTGTATTATAAAGAGGAGTTGAAATAGGTTTCTTTCTCATCTAAACACAAACGTATGAACATCTTAGAACTATCTAAAAAGCGCTTTTCAGCACGTAAATTCACAGACGAAGCAGTGTCGGATGACGACCTGAACTATATCCTTGAGGTGGTACGCATGGCTCCTTCAGCTGTCAACAAACAGCCATGGAAGTTCGTCATTGTGAAGTCTGACGCCGCACGTAAGCGTTTACAGGAGTGTTATGACCGTGAGTGGATAAAGTCAGCACCGCTATATATCATCTGTCTTTGCGATACTGAACATTGCTGGACACGGCAGGAGGACGGAAAAAAGCATGGAGAAATTGATGTAGCCATAGCCACAGAGCACCTCTGTCTGTCTGCTGCTGAACGTGAACTGGGCAGTTGTTGGGTGTGCAACTTCAATGTTTCGAAGTTAAAAGAAGCCTTCCCCTACCCAGGTTTCGAGCCCATTGTCATCGTTCCTATCGGACATATAGCCCCTGATTGTCCTGTGAACGAGAAGAAAAGGAAGGCTTTAGAAGAGATAACAGAAACGATATAAACCATTAAAAAACAGTATTTCAAGTTGTTACAATCCCTGTTCTGATACTTAAAAGAAGAGGGAATGCACCGTAAGACTTGCAATACTATTATCTTATCAACAACAAAATGAGAATTATTGGAAACCTTATTTGGTGGTTATTCGGAGGATTAGAGGCTGCAATAGGCTATTTCTCTGGTAGTCTGGCACTGGCTTTGACCATCGTAGGCATACCTGTTGCAATGCAAACCTTCAAACTTGGACTGCTCTGTCTGTGGCCTTTCGGTGCTGAAGTAGGGATACCGAGACGCTGTCAGGCTGCATTACCGTCCCACTTAACATCATTTGGATGATCTTTGGAGGGTTATGGGCATGTCTGATGCACATCTTCTTCGGTGTACTCCTTGCTATAACGATCATTGGTTTGCCCTTCGCGAAACAGCATTTCAAGATGGCTGGCCTCTCATTAGCCCCTTTCGGGAAGGACGTAACACTTGACTTATAAGTCGTGATAAGGTATATTAAAAAGTTAATATATTATTTGGCAGAATAGAATAAAGTCTGTAACTTTGGGCAAAACAAAGGAGATTAAGCCCATGATTACGCCAGATAACTTTAACCAAGAGTACTCTGATCCCATCGAGGAACAGCAGATTCGCCATTTCGTATGCCTCGAAATGGGCAGAAGAATACATAGATACATTAAAGCAATGCGAGGAAGTAAGTTGCAGATGTTACGCTTTGAGGAGCAACTGAAGGACTTACCGTTACATGAAAAGGAGACTGCTATCGCACGATACATTGACTTGAACCGCAAGGTTATCAAGGGATTGGACATGAAAATAGTCCTTGCTCGTGCCATGGCGAACTACTCTGACACCTTCTCTTACCTTGTTACGCTGGTCAATGATAAGCGAAAGATGGTGCATTACTTGAACCTTATCAACAAAATCTACATCCAATACCATGAGGTAATAGAGCAAAATGGCAAGTTCGGCATGCTCGATTGCAATGGAAAGACGCTTGTTGAACCTCAATATGAGTTCCTTCGGACATGTTATGTGTATGTTGATGACCTGCGAACCATGCCTGTCATCGCACAGCTTGATGGTAAGTTAGGACTTATTCTGCCTGATGGTAAGGGCACAATCGTTGCTCCTTTCATCTATAGTAGCATCACTTTGAGAGATGAACCACCCTATTTCGAGGCGAAAGGGAAGAAAAAAGATTCTCTTAGATACTGATGGGAAAGAATATACGGCATAGATTAATACTGAATAGGTTGTCATTAACGCTTTAAGGTGGCGTTTATGAATATGAAAAAGGTGCACTTCGCAGTGAGCGAAATGCACCTTTTTGTTATTGTGTTGTTGTTTTTTAAATCTTCTTCAGCAATGCTGTGAGACCGTCAAGTTGGCTTTGCCACATTGAAATCTTACTGTTTATCTTCTCAGTATCAAGGTTTTGATTCAAGTCTGGAGTATCACGTTGCTGCTTAAGGAGGTCGATGTACTGGCTAACAAGTTCTATCTTGCGCTGTACAGTCTTCTTCTTTGGATATCCACGCTTGTCTACTTCGCGCTGATATTGCTCTGAAATATCATTGATTTTACGTCCAACTTCCTCGTATTGACCCAACCACTGCTGATAAGCAGCATTGACTTTCATGTTCTCAAGTTTAGCTTTTGGTGTTGAATCGTTAACCTCTTCATATCTACTTTGTGCCATACCCATCATCGGGAACGCTATTAAAGCTACGAATAACAATCTTTTTACTCTCATAATTTTTAGTGTTTAATGTTTATATCGGCTGCAAATATAAATTAAATACCAGAAAGAACCAAAGTTTTTTTGTATTTTTGCATATTAATAAGGGTATGATTGAAGTGCTGAAAGCAAGCATTGAAGGTGCTCAAAGGCACTATTTTTTAATAAAATAGGCGGCACTCGACAAACTGAAAGCAAGCATCGAAGGTGCCCAATGGCACTATTTTTAGATAAAATAGGCGGCACTCGACAAACTGAAAGCAAGCTTTCGTTTGTTCTCGCTGGCACTATTTTTGTACAAAAAGAGGCTGGATAACCAGATAGAAAAGGAAGAAATACATATGAATAAATATATAGAAGTTAAAGGAGCAAGGGTAAACAACCTCAAGAACATTGATGTAAAGATACCTCAAGGACAGTTCATTGCCATCACGGGAGTATCTGGTTCGGGGAAGTCTTCACTTGCTTTTGACACGTTATATGCCGAGGGACAGCGCCGATATGTAGAGAGTTTGTCGGCTTATGCACGCCAGTTCCTGGGCAGAATGTCGAAACCTGAGGTCGATTTCATCAAGGGATTGCCCCCAGCAATAGCCATTGAGCAGAAGGTTATATCACGTAATCCACGTTCAACAGTGGGTACTTCGACTGAAATATACGAATACTTGCGTTTACTTTATGCACGTATCGGACGTACTTTCAGCCCTATTTCAGGTGAAGAGGTGAAACATCACTCCGTAGATGACGTCATTGAGAAGGTCATGACCTACTCTGAAGGAACGAAATTCTGCATCCTTGCACCGTTACATGTCGTGGAAGGACGCACAGCAGAGGCTCAACTCGAGATGGAAATGCAGGAAGGTTATGCACGAATCTACGTAGATGGCGACTTCATCCGTATTGAAGACTGGCTCGCTCAGCACCCTGTTGACAAGGAAAAGAAGCCTTCAAAGAAGGAAGGAGAAGGGATTTACCTCGTGATTGACCGTATGTCGGTGGAAGATTCCAAAGACATGCGATCCCGTTTAACGGACTCTTGCGAGACAGCTTTCTATGAAGGCGACGGCAATATGCAGCTGATGATACTGCCAGCTAAGCTGACTTACAACTTTTCAACGCGCTTTGAGGCTGACGGCATACGCTTTGAGGAACCTAATGACAATATGTTCTCCTTCAATTCTCCCCTCGGTGCCTGTCCCACATGTGAGGGTTTCGGGCGTATCATAGGGATAGATGAGAAGCTGGTTATCACCGATTCGTCTCTATCTGTATATGATGGATGTGTGCAATGTTGGCATGGTGACAAGATGATATGGTGGAAAGACGAGTTCTGCAGACGTGCTGCAAAGGACAATTTCCCCATTTTCAAACCGTATTATGAGCTGACAAAAGACGAGAAAGAGAGTCTTTGGAAGGGTCTACCAAGCGAAAGAAAGATGGATATACACGACAGAGTGTGCATAGATTCCTTCTTTCAGATGGTCAAAGAGAACCAGTATAAGATTCAATATCGGGTCATGCTGAGTCGATACAGGGGTAAAACGGTGTGTCCAGACTGCCATGGTACGAAGCTAAAGAAGGAAGCTTCATGGGTGAAGATTGGTGGAAAAGCCATCACAGACCTTGTGGATATGCCAATAATCAACCTCAAAGAATGGTTTGATAAGCTCAAACTGACTGACCACGAACAGGAAGTTAGTAAGCGATTGATGACAGAAATAAAGAACAGACTGCAGTTCTTGCTGGATGTTGGATTAGGTTATTTGACGCTCAACCGCCAGTCTAACTCCCTCAGTGGTGGTGAAAGTCAGCGTATAAACCTCACTACTTCACTTGGTTCTTCGCTCGTTGGCTCTCTTTACATCCTCGATGAACCGTCAATAGGACTGCACAGTCGTGACACCGACCGACTCATTCACGTGCTGAAAGAACTACAGGCACTGGGCAATACGGTCATTGTTGTGGAGCATGATGAGGAGATTATGCGTGCTGCAGACTATCTTATAGACGTCGGACCAGATGCAGGAAGACTCGGAGGAGAGATTGTTTTCGAAGGAAAAGTAAGTGATATAAAACGAACTGATGGTAAGAAAGATGCTGAAACACAGCAGTTGCTGGAGAAATATCCACGTTCTTACACCATAAAATACCTCACCGGAACTGAAGTTATAGATGTTCCGAAGAGCCGAAGACCATGGAATATGGCAATAGAACTCAAGGGTGCACGTATGAATAACCTCAAAGGTGTTGACGTGAAGTTCCCCTTGAACGTGCTGACAGTGGTCACTGGCGTCAGCGGAAGTGGTAAATCCTCACTCGTAAAGGGTATCCTCTACCCTGCTATGAAGCGTCATTTGGATGAAGTTGCCGACTTCCCAGGTGAATATTCGTCCCTTGGTGGCGACTGGAAACAGATAAAACATGTGGAATTTGTTGACCAGAACCCTATCGGAAAGAGTACTCGTTCGAATCCAGCTACCTATGTTAAGGCATATGATGAGATAAGAAAGCTCTTTGCCGAGCAGCCTCTTTCAAAGCAGATGGGCTTCACGCCACAGTTCTTCTCCTTCAATGCAGAGGGCGGAAGATGTGAGGAATGTAAGGGAGCAGGCGTCATCACGGTGGAGATGCAGTTCATGGCAGACCTTGTTCTGGAGTGTGAAGAGTGCCACGGACAGCGCTTCAAACGTGAGATTCTTGATGTTCAGTTCCACGGAAAGAACATCAATGACGTGCTGAACATGACCGTTTCGGAGGCTATACAGTTCTTTGGAGAGCACAAACGCAAGGCGATTGTCAACCGACTGAAGCCACTTGAGGATGTCGGACTGGGGTACATCAAACTCGGACAAAGCTCTTCAACCCTCTCAGGTGGTGAGAATCAGCGCGTTAAACTGGCTTATTTCATTGGTCAGGAGCAGCAACAACCCACGCTCTTCATCTTTGATGAACCAACAACGGGTCTGCATTTCCATGATATTCAACGATTGCTTCAGGCTTTCAATGCCCTGATTGAACGTGGACATACGGTGCTTGTCATTGAACATAACCTTGATGTTATCAAGTGTGCTGACCATGTTATCGACCTGGGACCTGATGGTGGAGACAAGGGAGGACGCCTTGTTGTGGCAGGAACACCAGAAGATGTGGCGAAATGTAAGGAGAGTCTGACGGGTAAATATCTGAAAGATAAACTCTGAAAAAGTATTTACAAAATAACACTTCACCATTGACTGCATTTCAAGGTATTTACGATAAAACCCGACTTTGTAACCTATAGATTATCAATAGGTTACAGATAGGCTTGTAAAAGACGCCCTTTTGCATTGCAAAAGATGCCCTTTTACACCTCAAAAGGTGCTCTTTTACGTTGTAAAAGGGCACCTTTCACTATGCAAAAGGGCACCTATTGGTTTTCAGACTATGAATAATCCTTACATCGTCTGTTGCCAACAGGATTTCTGATGGTTATGAAACAAGAAGTGTTGGTAGGACTTAAGCCCACGAACAAGGGGAAAACAGTAAAGGACAGAGGCTGCTGTTCCATCCGTTAATCACTTGATATTGCGGACGAATAGCAGCATCTGTCCCTACTCATGAATCGTAAAAAGAAACGCAATGTTTCATCATTTCGCCGGTCAAACATTACGGTGATGACACGAAATACAAGGTAATCACACTCCGCTTCGTTCAGGAAACGCCCTTAAATACTGCACAAAAAAAGCAGGACTGCTGCAAAAAGCTTTGCACAGTCCTGCTTTTTAAATTGTTATTTCTTATGCTACCTTCTCCAAACGCTTCATCATGAGGAACATGAAAGATGCTGAAACAAGGCAGAGAACAATAAATACTGTCCAAACAACGGTCAGAGAGAGATCGCCCCAAAGGTAACCACCGACACTCACAAGGAGGTTACCGATGGCTGTGGCAACGAACCATCCGCCCATCATTGCACCCTTATACTTAGGAGGAGCAACCTTACTTACGAAGCTGATACCCATTGGGCTGAGCAGTAACTCACCGAAAGTGAGGACGAGGTAAGTGCCAATCAGCCAGTTAGCTGATGCAAAAGGAACGGTCTCACCTGCTGCTTTAGCCAGCTTTTGCTCGTTTGGTGTGAGCAATCCCTGCGATGCAAGAACCATCAAAAGGTATGCACAACCAGCTACAATCATACCGTAAGCAATCTTACGAGGCGCAGATGGCTCCTTACCTTTGGCTGCAAGAGAACCGAAAATAGCCATACTGATTGGTGTGAGGGCTACTACGTAGAACGGATTAAACTGCTGGAAGATAGGTGCACTAACCTCAACCTGACCATCAATATTCATGTATTTATAAGCCAACACTGCTATTGCAGCAAGGATAACAGCACATGCAATACCCTTCGCCTTGGTTGTCTTGCTCTGGAACAATGCCATGATAGAATATACAATGAAGACAATCATCACGAGGTTGACCACGTCAAACGCCATGCTCTGTACACCAGTTGATGTTGGACTGACGAACTCATCAGCGAAATAAGTCAGTGTCAGACCATTCTGATGGAATGCCATCCAGAAGAAGATAACGACTGCAAAGACAAGACATAGAGCCACAATGCGCTCCTTAGTCTGCTGAGGAGTAAGCTCTTCAACGGCTGCTGCAGCTGCTTTTTCAGTCTTCTTCGTACCGCCTTCCACGTGTTTGAAGGTGCTGCGGAAAGCATAATAGATACCCATTGACACAATCAGCGATACGCAAGCTACGGCAAATGAGAAGTGATAAGCATCATTTCCTGCATAACCAAGCGATGTCTCAGCCCATTCTTTAATCTTTACGGCAGCTGTAGGAGCAAAGAGTGCACCGATATTGATAGCCATGTAGAAGATAGAGAACGCTGAATCACGCTTGCTTGCCAGCTCTGGTGTGTCGTAAAGGTTACCCACCATCACCTGCAAGTTACCCTTAAAGAGTCCTGTACCGAAGCTGATAAGGAGCAAAGCTGCCAGCATTGCACCGAAAGCAACCGTACCTCCACCCAACGGAACGGACAAGAACAGATAGCCAGCGAACATGACAATGATACCAATCGTTACCATTTTGCCATATCCAAACTTATCTGCCATGATACCACCTATCAACGGAAGGAAGTAAACAAGACCAAGAAAGATACTGTAGATCAGCCCGGCAGTACCCGGTTCCAATCCAAAATTCGCTCTCAAAAACAACGCAAAGACAGCTATCATGGTGTAATAGCCGAATCGCTCGCCTGTGTTGGCCAATGCCAATGCATACAAAGCTTTAGGTTGGTTTTCAAACATAATTTAAAATTTTAGGCTAATATTAATATTTTGTTTTCGTTATATCAAAGAGATAAGCAGCCTTTATGACAACGTTTCCAAAGTTAGATTTACCGAAATAGTCCCTTTTTGAACTGCCGTAAATGTTACCTAAACCATAGTAATAACGGGCTTCAAGAAGGAAATGTCCTATGTGTTGGTTGCTCCATTCAGCTCCAATACCGGCTGCAATGCCGTAATCAAACTTCTTTTCTACGGGCTTTGTCTCCTGTTCTATGTTCGGATTGCTACGCCCAGTGCCGTTTGTTGCAAGGTTCGGAGTGACGTAATTCTTCTTTGTTGACTCACTCAGATAGAGTCCGAGTTGTGGTCCTGCTTGGAAAAAGAAGTTGAATCCGGTTTGTTCCTTGCCCCATGCGAGGTGTGCAAAGACTGGTATCTGAATATAATTGATGGTACGAGAGTACTCTTCAGCAAGTCCGTTGCTGTTGATTACCTTCTGATCTGTACCCGTAAGGATCTTCTCTTTCCATCCAATAGAGGCATAATTGACCTCTCCATAGACGGAACAGACGGTGTTGAAGTACTTCTCACACACGTATCGGAAGCTCAATCCTCCTGTCAATCCACCGTGTAACGACTGCGAAACCTTCGGGTCGAAGCCCACGTTTGACAGTACATAACCAGCGTTAACACCTACTGAAAGGTCGTTACGGTGCTGCCCTATCTGCGCATTTGCTGACAGTGGAGCAGCCAAGATGAGGACAATGAATAGCTTAAGATTCTCATTCTTTTATTAAAACATATCCTGTTTGGTTCTCCTTAGGCTTAATAGACGAGGTTCTCCATCGTCTGATCGGTCTTGAAATGAACCAACTGGAAGTTGTCATTGACATATCCGCCCTGTCCAACACGTACGAAGTTGTAACGAGTCTGCAAAGGTTTATACTTCACTTCAGAGGCTGTTCCCTTGAAATTCTTGCCATGTTGCTTCAAACCACGTACGAAAAACTCAGCCTGATCATAGCCAGTTATAGCCATACGGGGGATATATTGCTTTGCCATTGGCTCATTATACTGTTCTTGATACAGTGCTTCCAACTCCTTAGTCTTGTCCGCTGCCTTATTATAATAATAGGTTGTAGGGATGTAAGTGTTGTATTTGAAGAAGTAATCGAGGTCATAATCCTGATAAACAAACCACTGACTATAGCCGTAAAGACTGATGGCAATACCTGGACGTGCCTTCTTTAGCTGTGCCAACTTAGCAAAAACCTCATTGAGTTGTGGGCTTTTCTCAGAGTTAACAACCACTACATTCGGTCGGGAAGCATCGAAATGCTTTGCAAAGTCAGCCGAAGAAGAGCTCGTACTGGTAAGATCATACTTGATTTTCTGCAGGTCTAACTGCTTACGCAATGATGATGTGAAGGCCCCAACCTGACTGTTTGCATCGTTACAGTTGATGAAAACAGGGTGATGTGACTTCTGGAAACGCTCCAAGAAACATGCTATCGCCTTATTGTTCAGCGTCTCTTCAGTCTGATAAACCTGGAAAATGTTAGGGTTTGTCTCGACCTCATTGCCTGTAATAGAGAATGGAATAACTAATTTAATATTGTTGTTCCGGCAGAAATCAGCCAATGGTTTCACCTGATCAGAGTACAATGGACCAAAGATTATGTCCAGATTGGGTGCGTTTTTATCGGTAAGTGTCACACGAATATCAGCCCCTTTCGGTACATTCCACGCATGAACTTCAGTCGTGATGCCCTCACTTTTCAATTGATTCAGTGCCAATAAGATACCACGATAGTATTCAATCATACGTTTACCATCGCCATCTTGATTGTGAAGGGGTAACATTACACCGACGCGAATAGCATTAATAGGCTTCACTTTGTTATTATCAGTAGCCTTCGCCGTTACCTTTCGGCTGTCTTTCGTAGCCACTGTACCATCAGGATTGAAGTCTCCTTCCTTTGCAAAAGGTACAAAAATCAAGTCACCTTTCTTCAGTTCATATCCTGTTTGCTTCATTACTGGGTTCGCATCGATGAGCTGTTGGATGCTAATTCCGTATTCTTTAGCTATTCCGAACACTGTTTCACGACGCTTTACCTTATGTTGATCACGCCATTGAACGCTTTGTGCCATCACAGTAAAGCTGAAAGTCACAGCGAAAACCAGCAAAAGATATTTCAAATAACTTCTCATTCAAATGTATTTTTGGGTTTATACAAGTGCAAATATACAAAAGAAATCTGGAAAGAAAAGGTGTAAAATCAAAAAAAAGCTAAATAAAGTATGACATAATAAAGAATAAAGTGCCTGTTCTTCAATCTCTTGTTGATGTGAAAAAAAATACGTATATTTGCACGAATGTACAATTTGGAGGATAGAAAAATGAAGGAAATAAACTATAGAATAATAACTTTAGCATTGCTATCGGTTCTCTTTTTCATGCCGATACACGCACAGAACTGTCAGCCATCAGGCACATATACTGACGCATCGGGCGAAAAGAACACGATAGCAGCAGGTGATACTTATGCTGCTTCAGCCCCTCTCAGTGTGTCATTTACTGCCAATCCAGTGGCAGGAATCAATCCTAACACACGCTATGAGTGGCATTTTTTTGCACAGGATAATCCCCGTAACGCCTTACTTGTGCGCTATGAAGAGAATACAGACTATACTTTTACGAAGGCAGGGACGACACTTGTCTATCTATATGAGATCCTTGACGGTGATACAACACGCTATGATGCCATCAATATATCCATAAGTGAGAGCAGTTTACAGATGCCTAACGCCTTTACTCCTAATGGTGACGGCATCAATGATGTGTATAGAGCGAAGCCAGGATACAAGAGTATCGTGGAATTTAGAGCTATTATCTTCAACAGATGGGGACAGAAGCTCTACGAATGGACCGACCCGGCAGGTGGATGGGATGGTAAATACAAAGGTAAAGACGTGGCACAAGGCACTTATTTTGTGAATGTTACAGCAAAAGGAGCTGATGGAAAGGTGTTCAATATCAAGCGGGATGTAAACCTGTTAAGGGGATATTCGCAGACAACACCAAATAATTAGACATTCAGAAAACAATATATTGGTATTTAAAGACCAATAGATAAGTAGTTAAAAGACAATATATCGGTATTTAAAGACCAATAGACAGGTAGTTAGAAAACAATAAATGGATATTTAAATCCAACAGATTGGCATTCTGAATACCAATTCATGGATAATCAAAAATCAATAGACTGGCATTTAAAAACCAATAAATGGATATTCAAGATCCAATAGATAGGCATTCAAGAAACATAAATAAGAACTCAAAAACCTTGTGCTTACAGCATGATAGATGCTCTTTTGGCACTTAGTTTGTAGTTCTTATTCCCAAATAAACAGATACATTATATTATTTTTCAGCAGATAATGAACGATAAAATAGAAGTCTTCGGCGCAAGAGTACACAACCTGAAGAATGTAGATATAACCATTCCACGCAATTCTCTCACTGTTTTTACAGGGCTATCGGGCTCTGGTAAGAGTTCACTTGCATTTGATACGATCTTTGCAGAGGGGCAACGTCGCTATATAGAGACGTTCTCTGCCTATGCACGTAACTTCCTTGGAGGAATGGAAAGACCTGATGTTGACAAGATAACGGGACTTTCTCCGGTTATTTCTATCGAACAAAAGACCACTAACAAGAACCCACGTTCAACTGTCGGAACCACCACTGAGATTTATGATTACCTGCGTTTGCTCTTCGCAAGGGCTGGTGAAGCCTACTCATACATGAGTGGTGAGAAGATGGTAAGGTACACTGAAGAGAAAGTTGTGGACATGATCATGAGCGATTATCAGGAACATAAGATCTATATCCTTGCTCCTTTGGTCAGAAATCGTAAGGGTCATTACCGTGAACTGTTCGAACAAATGCGCCGAAAGGGCTACCTTTACATCCGTGTTGACGGTGAAGTGCAGGAGCTGACACGTGGTATGAAGGTTGACAGATACAAGAATCACAACATTGAGGTGGTCATTGACAAGATGAAACTCGGTGATCAGGATGCTGAAACACTGCGTGAACGACTCTCAAAGACCGTCTCTACTGCGATGAAGCAGGGTGATGGACTCATCATGATACTTGATAATGAGAGTGGAGAAGCCAAGTATTTCTCAAAAAGACTCATGGATCCTATAACGGGAATAGCCTATAAGGACCCTGCACCGAACATTTTCTCATTCAATTCTCCTGAAGGAGCGTGCCCACATTGCAAGGGTTTGGGCGTCATTGATGAGATAGATCTGAAGAAAGTCATACCAGATACGAAGCAAAACATCTATTCTGGTGCAATCATTCCTTTAGGAAAATACAAGAACCAGATGATATTCTGGCAGATAGAAGCAATACTAAAGAAGTATGATTGTACGCTGAAGACCCCTGTGAAGGACATCCCTAAGGAGGCAATGGACGAGGTTTTATATGGTTCATTGGACAAGTTGAAGATTGCAAAGGAGCTTGTTCACACCACATCCGATTACTTTGTTTCCTTCGATGGTATCATCAAGTATCTTTCAACAGTGATGGAAAACGATGATTCAAGTGCAGGAAAGAAGTGGGCAGATCAGTTCATTGCTGAGGCTCCATGCCCTGAATGCCATGGTCAGAGACTGAATCGTGAGGCACTGTCTTATAAGATTTGGGACAAGAACATTGCTGAATTGGCAAGCATGGACATAACAGAACTGAAGGAATGGACCGACCATGTGGAGGAACACATGGACGAAAAGCAGAAGCGTATAGCATCGGAGATTGTGAAAGAGATACGCAAGCGCATCAACTTTCTTCTGGAAGTGGGACTTGATTATCTGTCACTGAACCGACAGAGTGCGACTCTTTCGGGTGGTGAGAGCCAACGTATACGTCTTGCAACACAGATTGGTTCGCAGCTTGTCAACGTCCTTTACATCCTTGATGAGCCTTCGATAGGTTTGCATCAGCGTGACAATGAACGGCTCATCAACTCCTTGAAGGAGCTAAGAGACATGGGCAACACGGTCATTGTCGTTGAACACGATGAAGATATGATGCGTGCTGCCGACTGGATTGTGGACATTGGTCTAAGGCTGGGCGTAAAGGAGGCGAAGTTGTGTTCCAAGGTAAACCCTCAGACATGCTGAAGACACACACACTTACAGCCCAATATCTGAACGGAGAACGTATCATTGAAGTTCCAAAGGAACGGAGAAAGGGTAACGGTAAGGATATCAAGCTGATAGGATGTGCGGGTAATAACCTTAAAAACGTGGATGTCAGCTTCCCACTTGGCGACCTTATCGTCGTCACTGGTGTGTCTGGTTCGGGTAAGAGTACGCTCATCAATGAGACACTTCAGCCTATCTTATCGCAGTATTTCTATCGTTCTTTGAAGCGACCAATGCCTTATAAGGAAATAAAAGGTATTGATCACATAGACAAAGTGGTCAATGTTGACCAGAGTCCTATCGGTAGAACACCGCGCAGTAACCCTGCAACGTACACGGGAGTGTTCTCTGATATCCGTCAACTCTTCGTCAATCTGCCCGAAGCTAAGATACGTGGATACAAGCCGGGACGCTTCTCCTTCAACGTGAAGGGCGGCCGTTGCGAGACATGTGGTGGTAATGGATACAAGACAATAGAGATGAATTTCTTACCCGATGTCATGGTTCCATGTGAAGTATGTCATGGTAAGCGATATAACCGTGAGACATTAGAGGTTCGCTTTAAGGGAAAATCCATTGCTGACGTGCTGGATATGACGGTTAATATGGCTGTAGAATTCTTCGAGAACGTACCCCAGATTCTTCCAAAGATAAAGGCTTTACAGGATGTAGGCTTAGGTTATATCAAGCTCGGACAAAGCTCTACTACCCTTTCTGGTGGTGAAAGCCAGCGTGTGAAGCTTGCCACAGAACTCTCAAAGCGCGACACTGGCAAGACACTCTACATCCTTGATGAACCTACAACGGGGCTTCACTTCGAGGATATACGTATCTTAATGGATGTTTTACAGAAACTTGTAGACCGTGGAAACACTGTTCTCATCATTGAACACAACCTGGATGTCATCAAACTTGCCGACTATATCATCGACATGGGACCCGAAGGAGGACGTGGAGGAGGTCGTGTGCTGGCATGTGGAACGCCCGAAGAGGTTGCAAAGAACAAAGAAAGCTATACCTCACGCTTCCTTGATAAGGTGCTGAAGAGTGCTAAACGGAAATAAGGAAATACTCTTACATTTTTCGAAAGGCAAAAGACTGAAAAACTAAAGAAAACAGATAAAAACAGAGTTTGTAATCATCAGAGATTCAATTGGTTACAAACAGCAAAGTAAAAGGTGCCCTTTTGCAGTGTAAAAGGGCACCTTTTGAACAGTAAAAGACGCCCTTTTGAATTGCAAAAGGGCGTCTTTTAGGATGCAAAAGAGCATCTATTGGAATCAGTACTACGAAATTATATTACACGTACTGTATGCGTTTCCGTAATTACTGACGCTTAGACAACTCCTTATCGATGTGTGCGACAGCGTGGTTTGACTGATGTTCGAATGAGTCGAGGATATCCTGAACGTTTCTTTCTTCCTCTACTTGCTCGTCGATATACTTATCAATGAAGTTCTGAGAAGCACGATCCTTCTCTTCATCAGCTACGTCAGCAAGTACATTGATCATCTCTGTAACATTCTGTTCGTGTGCCAAAGTGTCTATAAAGATCTCTTTTGCATCCTTCCAGTTGGTCTTAACGGCATCAATAGCAGTCAGTTTAACCTCACCACCACGCATAAGTACGAAGTTTGACATGTCCATTGCGTGCTGTTTCCTCTTCTGCCTGCTTATACATCCAGCTTGCGAAACCCTTCCAGCCCTCTTTACGGAACCAGAATGCCATCTGTAGATAAATGTTTGATGACCATAACTCTGCTACAATCTGCTTGTTGAATGCGTCTTGCATTCTCTGTGAAATGTTCATAATTGCTTTTTTTCTTGTTTGGTAATTTATGTTTTATATGTAAACATTACAAGTTTACGGACTGCAAAGTTAGCTTTTTCCCCTTATTCTGCCAAATATCTGAAAAGATAACATCGCTATTTAGAAATAAAAAAAATTGCATAAAGCCTCATTTACCTACCCTTTTTCATTGTGAAAAATAGGAAAATGAGGCTTTATGCAATGATTAGTTATATGTCTGGAACAGCTGGTTGACTATTCTATCACAACCATTGTCCATCCGTGTTTATCCTCAACTGTTCCGTACTGGATACCACGAAGCGTCTCATAAAGCTTGGTTGACCATGGTCCAGGCTTGTCTCCGAAGTTATAAACCTTACCTGTTTCCATGTCATCAAGATGTGAAATTGGTGAGATAACGGCTGCTGTTCCGCATGCACCAGCCTCCTCGAAGCTGTCTAACTCATCCTCAGCGATAGGTCGACGTTCCACTTTCATGCCCAAATCTTCAGCTATCTGCATCAGACTCTTGTTGGTAATAGAAGGCAAGATAGAGGTTGACTTCGGTGTAATGTAGGTGTTGTTCTTGATACCAAAGAAGTTTGCAGCACCGCATTCATCAACATATTTCTTCTCTTTTGAGTCAAGATAGAACTCAGAAGCATAGCCTTTCTCATGTGCAAGCTTGTTGGCACGCATGGAAGCAGCGTAGTTTCCACCCACCTTATACATACCTGTACCCAACGGAGCAGCACGGTCGAAGTCGCGCACAATGACGTATGGGTTGCTTGAGAAGCCTCCTTTGAAGTAAGGACCAACAGGAGTAACGAAGATAAGGAAGCAATATTCCGCTGCAGGATGTACCCCTACTTGTGCTGATGTACCAATAAGTAGCGGACGAAGGTACAATGCTGCACCGCTTTCATAGGTAGGAATATATTCTTGATTGAGGCGAATGACCTTCTTAGTCATCTCCAAGAAGAGCTCAGTAGGCACCTCTGGCATCACAATACCACGGCATGTGTTCTGCAAACGGGCTGCATTTTCCTCTGGACGGAACACCCTTACCTTTCCATCAGGGCATCTAAAAGCCTTCAAACCTTCGAAAGCTTCCTGTCCATAGTGCAGACATGTGGCTGCCATATGCAGCTTTAAGTATTCGTCGGAGCACACTTCTACCTCGCCCCACTTGCCATCACGGTAATAACAACGTACGTTGTAATCAGTTGGTATATAACCAAATGATAAACTCGCCCAATCTAAATTTTTCATATTATATATCAGTTTAAAAGATAATCTATACGACTCAGATGCAAAAGTAAGCAAAATTCTTCTTACTTGCAACCGATAATTAAGTAATTTGTTGTATGCTTTTCCGGCGTAAGAGGATACAGAACGTCAGCCTGTTTACTGTTCAGTCAGTAGCTTTTGTATCTCATCATCCGTATGTTTCAGCTTCTTTTTGCAGAGTTTGATAAGCTCTTGCGCCTTCTTTAGTTGCTCTGCCATGGTGTCAACGTCCAACTCTCCTTGCTCCATCTTTGCTACAATGGCTTCAAGTTGGTGTACTGCTTCTTCGTATTTCATTGTTTCCATTTACTTTTTCCTTGCTTTTTTGATAGGTTTAATACTACTTAATGACACTCTCAACCTCGCCGTTTGCCAGCCGAGTGACGATGATATCACCCTTATTCAGTTCCTCCTGACTCTTGATAGCCTTACCATTGTGAAGCGTAATGCTGTATCCTCGCTTCAGAAGGAGCGTAGGATCAAGTAGTTCCATGCGCTGACTGAGCAGCTCTAAGTGGTGGTTCGACCTGTTGATGTTCTCCTTTATACCGCTGATAAGTTGCTGAATCATGCGTTCCAAACGTGCTTCCTGCTTCGTACGGACCACTGAGAAGAGCACAGGTATGTGTGAACTAAGGTGCTGAAGACGCATATTCTCACGTTCAATCTTCCTTTTCACACCGTCAATGATGGCTGTCTGTGCACTCTCCACACGTGAAAGTGTGGCTGCAAGACTGTCAATGAGGAAGGCTGCGGCGGCAGTTGGCGTCTTAACACGTTGGAATGACACCATATCCAGCACACTTTCATCCCGTTCATGACCAATACCTGTGATGACAGGGAGCGGAAAGTTCGCAACATTCTCAGCCAGAAGGAGCGTGTCAAAACCGCTTAAATCAGCCGTTGCACCGCCTCCTCGGATGATAACAACACAGTCATAATCCTCCACTTGTTGGTTAATGGCATCCAAAGCACTGATGATACTCTGTTCAACTTGCTCTCCTTGCATCACCGCAGGGAATAGTTTTGCATGAAAGAAAAGTCCGTATTCATTGTTCATCAGTTGGTTACAGAAGTCTCCATAGCCTGCAGCTGTCTCTGAAGAGATGACTGCTATATGCTGAGTAAACATCGGTAAGCGCAGCTCATGTTGCAGGTCGAACACCCCTTCTGCCTTCAACTGGCGGATGATCTCCTGTCGTTTGCGCATCATGTCACCCATCGTAAACTCTGAATTGATATCGTCTACAATCCACGAAAACCCATATTGTGGGTGAAATTGGGCATGAACCTGTAGCATAACCTTCATCCCTGCATGTATCGTTTGCCCTGTTATGCGCATGAAATAAGGCTTTATCATCGACCATACATTGCGCCAACACTTTGCTGATGCACGTGCTATGGGGACATTTCCACCCTCTTCCTTCTCTATCAACTCCATGTAACAATGGCCATTACTTTCCCTTGCTTCGGACAATTCAGCCTCTACCCAGTAGGCATGTGCCATCGTGTTGCTGATAACATCAGCCACAAGCGTGTTCAGTTGATAAAGTGAAAGTGCTTTTGTCATGCTTCTTTTTCCCCCTATATATAATAAGGTGTAATGCTAATTACGATGAACTGTCTTTTTCCTTGGTATCATTGCTTCTGCGGTTGATAGGCTTTCCAGAAGTCTGGGATGCCATATCCCATGATATTATCAGGTGTTTTGACATTGCTACTGCTTCTTCTGACGATGTCAATCATCTCCAATGCCGTCTTGTTGGGCATACTTTGCCACAGACAAGCAACCATTCCGGCAACCAATGGACAAGCAAATGAGGTTCCAGTATCGGGAGTTATGTATCCTCTTCCCGTCACAACGTTTGTCGGACAACCGTATGCCATCACGTCAGGCTTGGTCCTTCCGTCAGCAGTTGGGCCGATTGAGGAGAACGGAGCATTGATACCATCGGGTGAAACGGCTCCTACGGTGAGGATATCAGGTGCATCTGCCGGTACGTTTATCTTCTTCCAGGTTCCCATACCATCGTTACCGGCACTGTTGACAAGTATCATTCCCTTGTGAGCCAACATGGCTGCAGTGCGCGAAATGGGAGCTGTACGACCATTAAGATCGGCATAATGATAACTCAATGACGCATCATCAAAGGAGTGATAGCCCAGAGATGAACTGATAACATCCACTCCCACGGAGTCAGCAAACTCTGCTGCAGCTATCCAATAGTCCTCTTCCGCAGGGCTTTCCGTAAGATAATCCTCACAACGAAGCAACCAGAAAGCAGCCTTTGGGGCTGTACCAACGAACAATTTCGGCTGGTCCATGGCAATGACAGAGAGTGTTTTCGTACCATGATCCATCTCTTTATATACGTCATTGTCATATCCTGCCACGAAATTCCGCGTCCCAAGGATCTTCACTTTCTTAAAGGCTGGGATCCTGTCGACGTTCATGAAGCCTGCATCCAACACTGCAATAGTCATTCCCTCACCCATGAATCCGAAGTTATGAAGCCTCCTTCCGTTGATGCTTTCTATCTGTGCCTTACCCATTCCATAGGCATCATGGATTGTAGAGTCAAGCATGATGAGTTCTGAATGGTTACGAACGCGGCGTGAAAGAGGACGTATTGAATCGGGAGAGACAAAGACTAACTCGCTACTCTTCACAAATGGCAACACAGTAAGGTCTTCCAAAGTCTGCCGATTGTCGCTTTTTACGAGTACAGTGTTGTTCCATTTGCTCACAGCCACCACCTGTGCGCCCTCTTTTTGCATACGTTGGAGATACGAAGGAGTGACAGGAAGGTCGGTAGAGTCGACCTTTAACCCTTGTCTCTGCCGTCTTTCAATCGCCTTCTTCGACAAACTGTTCGGGTTTGCCCACAGAATACGGCGTATTGGCCTTATCTCGCAGTGTAACACGGAACATATAGCACTTCCCACCAGGGTAAGGAATGCGCCCAGGACCGCCCATTCTGTTGCTCATAGCAGTCATTGTGACAGCTGCCAGAAGGAGAGCGAGATATAATTTGAGGTGGTTTTGATTCATAAGTGCAAACTTACACAAAATTATTGGAATATAATAGCCTTACAAGGGATAATCTTCCGTTTTATTTTTCATATCCTTTTACATCCTTCGCGATGCCCTTTCAGAAAGCAGAAGACGGCATTCCAGAAAATTACAGACGCCTTGTAGAAGTTCTACAAGCCCTTTGTAATTCTTCTACAGACGCCTTGTAATTCTTCTACAAAGCCTTTGTAATTTTCTTGGAGACGGTCATTGACATACCGGAACACCAATTCTTCACTTCCAATAAGCCTACTATTTGCTATTTTTCTTCCGTTCTCTTGACCGATTCTTGATTAATATTGCTATCTTTGCAGCGATTATTTCGAAATAACTGATGTGCTATTCCATGACAGGAGTGGGCATACTGTAAAATTCTAATCGCATAAATGAAACAATTTAGACTGGTGGATAACATCTTCGGGTGGGTAGCTTTCTTGGTTGCAGCATTCGTTTATTGTTCCACGATTGAGCCGACAGCCAGCTTTTGGGACTGTCCTGAATTCATCACTACAGGCTATAAACTGGAGATAGGACACCCTCCTGGGGCGCCATTCTTCATGCTTACAGCCAATCTTTTCTCACATTTTGCCAGTGATCCGTCACAAGTTGCACGTATGGTCAACACCATGAACGCATTGCTTTCCGCAACGTGTATCATGTTTTTGTTCTGGACCATTACGCATCTTGCCCGCCGATTGGTGGTACGTGACGGTCAAGCGCCAACGCTTTCTAAGATGATTGCCATCGAAGGAGCCGGTCTTGTAGGTGCATTGATCTATACTTTCAGTGATACTTTCTGGTTCTCTGCAGTCGAAGGTGAGGTATATGCCTATTCATCAGCATTCACTGCAGTTGTCTTTTGGCTTATATTGAAGTGGGAAGACAATGCCGATAAGCCTCATTCTGACCGTTGGTTGGTGTTGATAACCTATATGACAGGCTTGTCAATAGGCGTCCATCTGCTGAACCTTCTTTGTATTCCAGCCATCGTATTGGTATACTATTACAAGAAAGTTCCCGATGCAAACCTCAAAGGTTCGCTCTTGGCGCTCGCCGTTTCAGTGCTCATTGTGGCAGCAGTTCTCTATGGTGTAGTACCTGGAATCATAACTGTTGGCGGATGGTTTGAGCTCTTCTTCACGAATACATTGGGTATGCCGTTCAATACGGGTACTATTATTTATATCATTCTGCTCATCGCTTCCTTCGTATGGGCTATCTATGAGACTTATCAAGACAGTCATCGCAAGCGTGAGAACATCGCTTTCCTTACTGCTTTTGCCCTCATTGGTATTCCATTCTATGGTTATGGATGGACAGCTTTCTTCACAGGTATTGTCGTTTTAGCCGTTGTTTACGTGCTTTTGCAGTGGCAACGCCCTGTAAACAGCCAAGGAAAGAAGCTTCGTACAGCCCTTATCTCATCTCGAGTAAAGAACACTGCGCTGCTATGTATGCTGATGTTGATCATCGGTTACTCATCTTACGCAGTGATAGTGATACGTTCTACAGCCAATCCTCCTATGGATCAGAACTCACCAGAGGACATCTTCACCCTCGGAAGCTATCTGAGTCGTGACCAATACGGCGATCATCCTTTGTTTTATGGTCCTGCTTACACCAGCCAGCCAGCTGTTGCCGCTGACGGTATGCACTATAAGTTTGACGAAGGTGCACCTGTTTACGAGCGCAAGGAGAAGGCTTCAAAGGATGAAAAGGACTCTTATTTCCTCGTAAGGCATAAGTCTACGCAGGTATTTGAGCAGAATATGCTCTTCCCACGTATGTATGATCAAGGTCATGCAGCCCAGTATGAGCAGTGGATGGGAGGCGTTACGGGTCACGATGTGGATGGTGTTAAGATGCCAACACAGCTTGAGAACCTTCGTTTCTTCCTCTCTTACCAGTGTAATTTCATGTATTGGCGTTACTTCATGTGGAACTTTGCCGGTAGACAGAACGACCTCCAGGGTAACGGTGAACCAGAACATGGAAACTGGATTACGGGTATTTCCTTCATAGACAACGCACTCTACGGTAATCAAGACATGATGCCTGACGAGTTGAAAGCCAACAAGGGACATAACGTCTTCTACTGTTTACCATTGCTTTTGGGCCTTATCGGACTCTTCTGGCAGGCATGGCGTGGCAAAAGAGGTATCCAACAGTTCTGGGTTGTCTTCTTCCTGTTCTTCATGACAGGCCTTGCTATCGTCGTTTATATAAACCAAACGCCAAGTCAACCACGTGAACGCGACTATTCTTATGCGGGTTCTTTCTATGCATATGCCATCTGGTGCGGTCTTGGAGTACTTGCTTTGTATGACTGGGCACGTAAGTTGAAGCTTGCACCGGTGCTCTCTGCATCAGTAGTATCACTGGCTTGTCTGTTCGTTCCAATACAAATGGCATCACAGACATGGGATGATCACGATCGTTCTGGACGTTATACCTGTCGTGACTTTGGTCAAAACTACCTTATGTCACTGCAACAAAAGGGCTACCCAATCATCTTTACGAATGGAGATAACGACACATTCCCTCTCTGGTATGACCAAGAAGTGGAAGGAATACGTACTGATTCACGTGTCTGCAACCTCTCTTATCTGCAGACTGATTGGTATATTGACCAGATGAAGCGTCCTGCTTACACCTCACCAAGCGTCCCAATCTCTTGGCCAAGACTTGATTATGTGAGCGGAACGAACGAGTATGTGCCTGTACAACCAGAGTTTAAGCAGCAGATAAAGGACTTCTACAAGCAGAATCCAGCAGCTGCTAAGGCGCAGTTTGGCGATGATCCATTCGAACTAAAGAACATTCTGAAGTACTGGGTACGCTCTAAAGACCCACAGACACACGTCATCCCAACTGATACTATCTATATGAAGATAGACAAGGAGGCTGTTCGAAAGAGTGGAATGATGCTTCCTGGCGACTCAATCCCCGACCGTATGGTCATCTCTTTACAAGGAAAGCAGGCGCTATACAAAGGAGATTTGATGATGTTAGAGATGATTGCCAACTGTAATTGGACCCGTCCACTGTACGTAGCCATCACTGTTGGCTCTGAAAACTTCATGAATTTGGGCGATAACTTCGTACAAGAAGGTCTGGCTAACCGTATTACACCGTTCAATACACAAGGTAATAGCGACCAAAATGGCATCAATATGCGCGACTTCGATACCGAAAAGACGTATGATGTTATGATGAATCGCTTCAAATGGGGCGGTCTTAACGTGCCAGGGCTTTACATTGACGAGACAGTAATGCGTATGTGCTATACGCACAGACGTGAGATGGCTAATCTCGCATTGCACCTTATCGCCAAGGGAGAGAAAGAAAAGGCACTCAAAGTACTGCAGAAACTGGAGAAAGTGCTGCCTACTTACAATGTTCCTGTAAGCTATATGAGTGGTTCAGGAGACATGGCTCAGGCATATGCAATGCTTGGTCAGAAGGCTAAAGCACGCCAGCTCTATGATGCTTTGTGGAAGATCTCTATGCAATATGCTAACTATTACATGAGTCTTCCGCCTCGTTACTTCGACATGAGCCAGAGTTCATGTAAGATGCACTTCCAGATTATGATGAATCTTGTCAATGCTAACGATCGTACTGACCGTGTATGGGCTAACAAACATGCCATGCAGCTGAACAATATGATGATCCGTTTCAAGAATCTTGGTGGTTCTTTGGAACAGGTATAACAAGACATCATTACATTATAAAGGACTATTAAAAAGCGAGCCGGGTGCTGGTTGCCTGTAAAAAGGTTACCATACTCGGCTCTTTTTATTCTATTTCACAGATAAAATATGCTTATCGAACAACCTGCACGTTGGCTTCGTATCTTCTATCCACATGCCTTGTGGCGTATGGACAAGAATGATCACTCCGTCTATCTCACCTTTGATGACGGTCCAATACCCGAAGCTACGCCCTTTATCCTCGACACATTGGACCAGTTTGGAGCAAAGGCTATGTTCTTTATGGTGGCTGACAATGTGAGGAAACATCCCGAACTATATGAAGAAGTCATAAGACGTGGACACAAAGTGGGCAACCATACCTATCACCACCTTGGCTCTTTCCGTCACTGGGCACTGACTTATGCCGTTGATGTGACGAAGGCTGACGCCCTACTCCATACCCCTTACTTCCGTCCGCCACATGGTTGGCTGCGCCATACAGTGTATTGGTGGGCCAAACAGTACTACCGTGTCGTCATGTGGGACCTCGTTACGCGCGACTATTCGAACCTTTTGACGGCAAAGGATGTTGTGAGCAACGTGAAGAAATACGCCCGAAACGGGTCTATTATCACCTTCCACGACTCTCTGAAGAGCATCGATAAACTGCGGACAGCCCTCCCCGAATCACTTCAATGGCTGAAAGATCAGGGCTATGAGTTCAAAGTTTTCCCTGATAATCCTGATGAAACAAGATGAAAAGATGATAGCGAGCAAGATAAAAGCCGAGGCACAACGTCTTGGCTTCTTTGCTTGTGGCATAGCAAAGGCGGCACCTGTGGAAGAAAATGTTGCTGAAGCCTATAGGAAATGGTTGGAAAACGGTGAGGAAGCATCCATGGCTTACATGACAAACTATCTTGAAAAACGACTGAATCCAGCTCTTCTCGTCCCCGGCGTGCGCTCCATCGTCTCACTGGCAATGAACTATGCGCCTGCACAACAGCTGCCTGAAGGTGAATATCAGTTGGCTGCTTACGCCCTCGGGCAGGACTATCACGACCTGATGAAGCAGCGATTGCGCGAACTTGCCGTAAATATCGGCGCACCAATGGAGCTTTTTCAGAAAGGGAAGAAACCACAATCAGCCGACGAAAAAGAAGAAACAGGATGGGGAATCTTCTGCGATACGGCACCGGTTCTCGAACGTTACTGGGCTCAAAAGGCTGGTTTGGGATGGGTAGGACGTAACCATCAGCTCATAATACCGCATGCTGGCTCCATGTTTTTCCTTGGAGAAGTCTTCCTTCCCTTTGCTGTTGACGTCTATGATACGCCCATGCAGAGCCGTTGTGGCAGTTGTCACCGATGCATTGATGCGTGTCCTACACATGCCATCATCCCTGATGAGGACTTTCATGCCGACCGTTGCCTGTCTTATCAGCTCATTGAGAACCGTGGCGAACTGTCGGATGAGGCGAAAGCAGCCATGGGCAACACCATATATGGCTGTGACAGATGCCAGACGGCATGCCCTTGGAACCGTTTCGCAACGCCCAATACGGAGCCAGCCTTACAACCGAAACCGGAGCTCCTCAGCATGAGTAAGGAGGCATGGCACAATCTCTCCGTTGAGGATTATCGCCGTCTTTCAAGGGATCAGCTGTCAAACGTGTGAAGTTTGACGGTCTGAAACGCAACATTGATGCTACCAATAATTAAGCCCAATGGGCACTCTGAAAGGAGAACAAGGGATGTCTGCCCCCGTAAGGTATAAACCATGGAAAACATTTCTTATACTGAAAAACATTCGATTTCCATACTTTCTATTCGAACCCAACCATCAAAGGTAAACCATAAGACGCACTTATGGCAAGCACGTTATATATATAATAAGGTGTAAAAGACTAAAAGCAGGATTTACATGGTGCTCAGCATTATGGAATAAAATAGTCTTACAAATTTCAGAACACCACAAAGTTGAAAACGAACGGAAAGGGTCTTTTCCCGACTTTGTAACCATTAGATTATCAAGTGGTTACAAACAGGCTTGTAAAAGGGCATCTTTTGCGTTGCAAAAGAGCATGTTTTACACTTCAAAAGGGCACCTTTTACAATGCAAAAGGGCGTCTTTTACAATGCAAAAGAGCATGTCTTGAAGAGCAGATGTGAATTCTTTTTACATTAGTAAGCCCATGAGAGGTCTGTACATGCTCATATCATCGGTTTCACATCATTATGAATCAAGCTTCTGAAAAGAGGAAAACGAAAAAAGGTGAGAGACAGTGCACGAGGCACTTCTCCCACCTTTACTGTTTGATTAACCGACGAAAGCTTAATAAGCGTGGTCGTCGTCTATGATTTCTTCACGTGTAATAGCCTTCTTATCGATAGCACGCCAAGCATAAATGATGTATCCAAGAACGAACGGAACAAGGAAGCTTACATAGAACATAGCCTTGAGTGTGAACTCACTTGAGCAACTGTTCTGAATCGTTAGTGAACTCTGTAGGTCGGCAGTTGACGGATAATAAGCCGTATTGTTCCATCCTGCGATGAGGAAAAGGACAAGCACAACCAGTACAACACCGATTCCTGCTGGCCATATACCACGTGTGTAAGCTGATGAAGCAATGGTCTTGATGATGCCGAAAAGCAACAGAAGAACACCCACTAGGAGGACAACAGCCAGTGGCCACATGGCAATCAGGTTGTTCAGATACTTCATTGGTTCCATGAAAACAACGCCCGATGCATTGACAGCATAGCCTTCACCGATCAGTGTTACGATGAGGAAAGGCAGGAAAAAGACAAGGAACAACACCGTATTGATAAGCAACTGTTTGCGAACTCGCCCACGAATAATGGCATCATCCACGTTATTGTTGATATAAAGTGTACCCAGAATACGAGCAAGGAATACCACTGCAATACCGAAAACGACTACCCATGGATTCAGAAGGACGTCAAGTCCACGTGAAGCATTCGCCCAATGAGAGATAACAGGCTGCAAAGAGTCGGTGATGTTACCCTTCTCTACGATGAAATTCGAGCCCGTGAAGAATGTTGCAACAGCTCCACCCAAGAGCAACGGACCAAGGAGTCCATTGATGATAAGGCATGTCTGGAATGTCCGTACACCAAAGATATTACCGGCTTTGTTCTGGAATTCATAGCTGATAGCCTGTATAATAAAGGTGAAAAGGATCAGTAACCAGACCCAATATGCACCTCCAAAGCTGGTACTATAGAACAGTGGGAAGGATGCAAAGAAAGCTCCACCGAAGGTAACAAGCGTGGTAAAGGTGAATTCCCACTTACGTCCCGTTGAATTTATTAGTATTCTGCGGTCCTCTTCGGTCTTTCCGAGTTGGAAAATCATGGAGTTTGCTCCCTGAACGAAGAGCAAGAATACCAGAATTGAGCCTAAAAGGGCGATGATAAACCACCAGTAGTGTTGTAAGAAATCGTATGTCATAGTTCTGGTCCTTTCTTTATTTGTTTGCACATGATACTTATCTCTGCTGTCAACATGCCAGTGAAGAGAACAAGGAAGAGGAAGAAGGTTAAGGCAATGCCACCACTTGACAGGTCGCTGACGGCAGCCCATGTAGGAAGCATGTCCTGAATGGTCCATGGTTGACGACCGAATTCAGCTACCAACCAGCCACTTTCGCTGGCAATAAACGCCAATGGGATGAGTGCCAGACCAACATAGTGCAACCAACGTTGGCGTGTGATATCCTTCTTATATAGGATGAACAACATCACAGCAAACACCAGAATGAAGAGGCAACCCAGTCCAACCATCGTACGGAAAGCCCAGAAGTTAATTGGGATAAACGGTACTATCTGGTCGGCATTCTTGATATATCCATAACCAAAGTACTTCATGTCACGGTCAAGAATCTTGCGATTGGCTTCCTTATCCTTTCCTGCACGGAAGTCTTTGAGCGCCTGAATGGCATTACGTCCACGTTCCTGCTTCTCCTTTAGAGATGGTTCGCGGGTGCCATCGGTCTTCGTGTAACCCTTAATAATATCCCTTACACCTGGTACAAAGCCATGAGGATCATGCGTAGCAAGGACAGAAAGCATGTTAGGAACAGCTATTCGCATAGGAGGTTCAGCCTCAGTCATATAGTCAGGTTGCTTAAATGGATTGACAAAGGCAATACCCGTCAAGCTCTGATCAGTCCCTCCTTCATATAAAGCCTCCATAGCTGCCAGCTTCATAGGCTGGGTTTGTGCCACCATATATGCTGAATTATCACCCGTAAAGGCTGCAAGTAAGGATGCAACAAGACCAACAATAGAACCAATCTTAATACTTTGCTTTGCCAACTCCGTGTGACGCTTGCGCAAAAGGAACCAACAGCTGACGCCAACTGTGAACGCTGCACCCAGCACCCATGCTGAAGTAACCGTGTGAGTGAACTTGTCAATGGCGAAAGGACTCAATGCTACATCGAGGAAAGACGTCATCTCATTGCGCATAGTGTCAGGATTGAAGGTGCAACCAATAGGATATTGCATCCAAGCATTAGCCACAAGAATCCACCAAGCAGACAGTGTTGCACCCAAACCGGTGAGCCATGTAGATGCCAAATGGAACCCTGGAGATACCTTTTTCCATCCAAAGAACATCACAGCAACGAAGGTTGACTCCATAAAGAACGCCAAGATACCTTCAATAGCAAGTGGTGCACCGAAGATATCACCCACAAACCAAGAGTAATTGCTCCAGTTTGTTCCGAATTCGAACTCCAGAATGATACCCGTTGCAACGCCCATTGCGAAATTAATACCGAAGAGACGCTGCCAGAAACGGGCTGCTGAACGCCAGAACTCAGTACGAGTTTTGTAATAACAGGTCTCTACAATTCCCATAATGACAGCTAAACCAAGTGTCAAAGGGACAAAAAGCCAGTGATAGATGGCGGTCAATGCAAACTGCGCACGTGACCAGTCAACTGTTCCTGGGTCAATGGTTAAGAGTAGGTTTTCCATTGTTTTTTTTGTTATTTGATAATGTTAAGAATTGATTTTTCCGCTTGTAGGTTGTTCGTTTTATCGTTTCATGATCTGCTGTTCAACGAAATCTCCTTCCTTACCAGGCTTTGAATTCTCCTTTAAGAAGTTGGGAAAGAAGAACACTTTAAGCACAAGAAACATGATTATCAGCTTGATAATAATCACAGTCCACAGTGTTTTACCTAAGGTCATATGCTTAAAACCGTCGTAATAGAGGTCGAACACACGATAAAAGAAGTTTGTTTTCTTCACTATTTGTAATATATCTTGTTCTTGTATTAAATACAGATTGCGTTTGCAAAGATAAACATTATTTTCGAAAGTTGTTCTATATTTCCTTAAAAATAGATAGTTTCTTGTATTTTAAGGATTAAGGAATGTTTTTCTATTGTAGTATCATTTAAAAGATTTATATTTGCATTTGTATTCTTAGAGGTTATAAAATAATGAGAAAACTTTTCTTTTTTGTGTTTTTCAGTAGTATCTCCTTCAGCTTACAAGCACAAGGAGTTTTGTCTTTACAGCGCTGTAGAGAGTTGGCATTGGAGAACAATCGCCAGTTGAAAGTGTCCCGTATGACGGCTGAAGTAGCTGAAAACACACATAAATCAGCTAAAACTAAGTACCTTCCACGTGTAGATGGTTTGGCAGGATACCAACATTTCTCACGAGAAGTATCCATTTTGAACGACAAACAGAAGAGTGCTCTTGCCAATTTGGGCTCTAACACGGCAGGAAAACTGGGCAATCAGATTGGTCAGAACCTTACCTCTCTGGCACAACAGGGCATCATCAGTACACAGACAGCCCAACAATTGGGGCAGCTTTTGAGTAATATTGCAGCGCCATTGACGCAAGCCGGCAACAACTTTGGGCAATCCATAAACGACGCTTTCCGCACTAATACGAAGAATGTGTACGCTGCTGGGATCGTCATCAGCCAACCTCTATATATGGGTGGAGCCATACAAGCAGCCAATGACATGGCTACTATTGGTGAAGAAATGGCACAAAACAATCTCGCTTTGAAGCAACAACTGATCCTTTTTGGTGTTGATAACGCTTATTGGCTGGCTGTTTCGTTGAAGAGAAAGGAGTCTCTTGCCATTCAATATCGCGATTTAGCGAAGAAATTGGATGACGATGTGAAGAAGATGATACGTGAAGGAGTGGCTACAAGGGCTGATGGCTTGAAGGTGGATGTCGTTGTTAACACTGCGGATCTGCAGATTTCGCGCATACAAAGCGGTGTTTCATTGGCTAAGATGACGCTTTGTGAACTCTGTGGCATTGCCCTTGACGGTGATATTCAGCTTGCTGACGAGGGTACAGCAGACCTTTCGCCTACTCCATTACCTAATTATGAGGCTCATTCTACGGCTTATTCTTCAGACAGTATAGCCCAGAAAGAAGCCAGACCAGAGCTACGTCTGCTGCAGAATGCGGTGGATTTAAGCGAACAGAACACTAAATTGGTGCGTGCTTTGTACTTACCTCATGTCCTCTTGACAGCTGGTTACTCAGTAATGAACCCCAATACCTTCAACGGTTTCCAAAATAAATTCAGCGATTTGTGGAACATTGGCATCACACTTCAGGTGCCTATATGGAACTGGGGAGAGAATAAATACAAGGTAAGGGCAGCAAAAACGGCTACAAGTATAGCTCAATTAGAGTTGGAAGATGCCCGAAAGAAGATTGATTTGGAACTGGAACAGAATCGACTTCGGCTCAAAGATGCCAATAAACAACTTGCCACTGCACATCAGAATATGGCTGCAGCAGACGAAAACCTACGTTGTGCAAACGTCGGTTTCAAGGAAGGTGTGATGACAGTAACGGAAGTTATGGCAGCACAAACAGCCTGGCAGACAGCTCGAACAGCGATTATTGATGCAGAAATTGCCGTAAAACTTGCACAGACTGGTGTTAGAAAGGCTATGGGAGAACTATAATAATAAAGGTAAAAGACAAATAGATAAACTACAATATGTCAGCAAAATCACAACATAATAACATTCTACTCGCCGTATTGGGCTTTGTTTCTGTAGTCATTGCAGTAGCTGTTATTGGCTATTTCACGTTAGATCGTACGAAAGAAGTTATTGAAGGAGAGGTTGAAGTAAGCGAATATAGGGTGGCATGTAAGCTCCCTGGACGTGTAACCGACATCCGTGTGAAGGAGGGAGACTATGTTCATAAGGGTGATATCGTTGCTACTTTAGCCATCCCAGAGGCTTCCGCACAGGAGAAAGTGGCGCAGGCTGCTGCAGGAGCTACCGATGCTTTGAGTGCTTTAACATCCGCTCCTACACGCCGAGAGACTGTAGAGAGTGCTTATCAAGTGTATCAACAGGCTGTTGCTGCCAATGATATTGCGGAGAAAACGTACGGTCGTATGCAACGACTCTTCGATGAAGGCGTCATGAGTGCACAGAAACGTGATGAAGCAAAGGCTGCTTTCGAGGCTACAAAGGCGGGTGTTCAGGTGGCGAAATCACAATGGGAACTGGCAAAGAGTGGCGCACGTGAGGAGGCAAAGGTTGCTGCAAAGAAGCAGGCACAGGCTGCTCATTCAGCTGTAGATGTGGTGCGTTCGGTACTGAAAGAGACTGTCCAGCGTGCCACAGCAGATGGAGAAGTGGAGACAATCTACCCCAAAGTGGGCGAATTAGTAGGCTTAGGCAGTCCTATAATGAGTATTTCCATGGTGGATGACATGTGGGGAACCTTCAATGTTCGTGAGGATCAGCTTAAGAATATGAAGGTGGGAACGGTGCTGAAGGCGTATGTTCCTGCCCTTGACAAGGAGATTGAACTGCGCGTTTCTTCGTTGAAGAATCAGGGTTCGTATGCCGTATGGAAGGCTACAAAGACCAACGGACAATATGATCTCAAGACTTTCCAGGTGAAAGCACGCCCTGTGAAGAAGGTGGATGGGCTGAAACCGGGTATGTCTTTGATAATAAAATAAATGGGAAAGAGGAGAGCTTTCAGTCTGAAGTCTGCTTTTACGTCCTTTGGGGAGAGCCTGAAAAGGATAGTATCTATCGCTTCCCGTGAGGTAGGGTTAATAGTTCATAACCCTATCTACATCTGTTGTATGGTGGTATTCCCCATCATTACCATCTTCTTTTTCACTTCTTTGATGAGCGAAGGGCAGCCGGAGAAGTTGCCTTGTGGCGTGGTTGACAATGACAACACGTCTACTACACGTGCGCTTATCCAACGGTTGGATGCCTTCCAAAGCACCCGTGTTGTGGCACATTATAATAATGTGAGTGAGGCAAGACAAGCTATTCAGCGTGGAGAGATCTATGGATTCCTGTATATCCCTGACCATATGACAGCTGATCTGATTGCTCAGCGACAGCCGAAGGTATCGTTTTATTATAGTAATGTGACCCTTGTCGCTGGCGGAATGGTCTTTAAGGACCTCAAAACCATAACAACACTGGTATCAGCAAGCGTTGGTTCGGCGAAATTGCAGATGTTAGGAAAGACAAACAGGGAGATAAGGAACTTCATTCAGCCAATAGCTATAGACTTACACATGATAGGTAACCCATGGATGAGCTATAATGTTTATCTCAGTAGTATCATGATTCCGGGCGTTCTCGTACTTTTCATGTTGCTTATTACGGTCTATTCCATCGGAACAGAGCTGAAATTCGGACGTGCAAGGGAGTGGATACAGATGGCAGACTATAACATCTTTGTTGCTCTGACGGGCAAATTACTCCCACAGACACTTATTTTCCTGAGTATTTTCTTAGGTTTTGAATGGTACATATACGGTTATCTGAACTTCCCACACCCTGGTGGACTGCCGATGATACTGCTGATAGCCGTGCTGACAGTGCTGTCCTCGCAAGGCTTTGGCGCCTTTGCATTCGGTCTGATGCCGTCATTGAGAATGTCAATGAGTGTGTGTTCACTATGGGCTGTGGTGGGTTTCTCTGCCTGTGGTGCCACTTTCCCACTCTTTGCAATGGACGGAATGATTCAGGCTTTGGCTGAGATTATCCCTCTACGGCATTACTATATGATCTATCAGATATGTGTTTTCAATGGTTATCCACTGATCGACGCATGGCAGAATATCATCATTCTCGTTGGCTTTGCATGTCTGCCTATCCTCACAATGAGGAACCTTAAGCGGGCAATGCTTGAATATGTGTATATTCCATAGGGGCAATAATTATGACAAACAACAAGAATAAAACAATCTCAATAATGGATAAAGCAGCGGCATCTGTGAAGAAATCTGTTTCGGGATTGTATGATTTTCTCTCTTCTTTCTGCTATATCTGGTGGCTGGAGATGAAGAGTACGGTGAAGGATGAGGGCGTATTGATCTTCTTCCTACTGGTTCCGTTGGCTTATCCGTTGCTTTATTCGTGGATATATAACAATGAAGTGGTGCGCGATGTGCCTGTTGCCATCGTCGATCTCTCCCACTCTGCTGCTTCACGTGAGTTCATTCGTAGCTTTGATGCATCTCCGGATGTGCGTGCAGCCTACTATTGTAACAACCTTCAGGAGGCAAAAGACCTCGTAGGACACCAGGCGGTGAAGGGCGTTTTATACTTTCCTGAGAACTTCGACAGGGCACTGGGACGTGGAGAACAGGCGCATGTGGGTGTTTATTGTGACATGAGTCTGATGCTAACATACAAGGCTATCTATCAAACTGCACAGACTGTAGCACTTGAATTAAACTCTGAAAGACTGAAACACAAAAGCTTTTCATTCACAGAACGGGATGAAGAGATAAACACTGAGCCGTTGGCTGTGGACGCGGAAGCTATCTTTAATACGACGGGAGGTTATGGTAACGCTATTCTTCCTGGGGTTTTAATCCTCATTTTGCAGCAGACACTGCTCTTGGGAATTGGTCTTTCGGCGGGTACGGCACGTGAAAACAACCGCTTTCAGGACCTTGTTCCTATCGGGAAGCACTATAACGGCATACTGAGGATAGTACTCGGAAAGTCGTTTTGCTACTTTATGATCTACTGTGTGATGGCGGCTTACGTGACGATGGCTGTGCCTTATTTCTTCGGATTTACGATGCTTGCACATGCTTCCGACCTCTTCTGGCTGCTGCTGCCTTATCTTCTTGCGGTGATTTTCTTTGGTATGACGGTCTCTTGTCTTGTCCGTTACCGTGAGAACGTGATGCTGTTGGTGGTCTTTACATCTGTCCCACTGCTCTTTCTCACGGGTGCTTCGTGGCCACAAAGCAACATTCCGGGCTATTGGCAAGGCTTCAGTTGGCTGATTCCTTCAACCTTTGGCGTGCGTGGTTACCTGCGCATTGCATCAATGGGGGGCACATTGGACGACATATTGCCTGAGGTTCGGGCACTTTGGATACAAGCTGTCATCTACTTCACTACGACTTGTTTCGTTTATCGTTTCCAGATAATCAATGCGCGGAAGCACGCTATTGCGCACTATGAAATGATTCAGAACAAGATAAAAAAGGCACGTGAGGAAAAAGAACAAAAGGAGAACAAGGGATGATATCTGCCTTCGTGAAAAGCGAAGGAACAACTGCTTTTGTAAAATAAACTACTCATTGAATTTCAGAAGGGCATCTTTTGCGTTGTAAAAGATGCCCTTTTGCATGCTAAAAGGTGCCCTTTTGATGTGTAAAAGACGCCCTTTTGCAACGCAAAAGATGCCCTTTTACTTTGCTTTTTGTAAGCTATTGGTTATCTGATGGTTACAAAGTTGAAAATAATCAGTTTTCGTTCTAAATAGGGAGTGTGATGGGTTGAATTCTGTAAGGTTATTTCATAAACCGCATTCCAGGGCTTGTTATTCAGACGTTGCTATGTCTCCAAATAACTAATGATGTGTGTTTGCTGATAGAAAAAGAAAAAAGGAGCTTCGTTATAGGGCTTCTTTTAGCTTTAATATGTAACTTTGCAGACAGAAAAATATTTGGAAAGAGAATGGAAACAGCAGATTTACAAGTTTCGAATGAAGAGAAATTCAGAGATTATTTAGTCACCTATCTGCAAGGAAAAGACCTTGTTGACAGTATGTTACCCGATGCTCCGGACATTGAAGAGAAGTGGACGGGCATTGCTGAAGCCTATCTGCCAGATGGCACAAGGGAGTTTGCTGCCTACCCTACTGTCTCCCTTGGCTGGATGATGTATGTGGGTATGGCTGTGGCAAAATACTGGGATGAAGACTGGTCTATATATAATAAGGTGGAAAATCTATATACTTATCTTCGTGATCGGATTGATTATGACCACATGGATGACTACATCTGTGAGAAGGTTCTCCTGCTTTCAGCCGACGAACGCAAGTCATTGACTGCCATAGTTGGGGAATGTGCCGCCCGCACGAACAGTCTTTTGCGCCATCTACCCATAGAAGCTGGAAGCAAAGAGGCGTTCATGGCTTATGTTGCTGCACTTCATCAGCTCTATCTTATGGGTGCTGCCATGCAACTGAAGCGCATGGGTTATCACATGACGAAGCTTTAAGTGTTCTTTGCTTTCTGTGCTTTTGCCCAACGAAAGGGCTGGCATCGTATTGAGAAAGAATGTCTTTTGGCAGTTGATGTATAGGTCGGACGACTTATAAAACAATAATAAAACGGCAGTTTAAAGCCAGACATAAAGAAAGGACAAATGCCCTCGTCCATCCGTAACAGAATCTGTTCATCGGATAAACGAAGGCATTTGCCCTTTTTAATTGGTAACTATCGGTGCCTCAGAAGCACCCATCTGTTCCTTAGAAGTATTCCTCCTGTATGCCGTTTACGTTGATAGTATCAGCCGTTTGACACGGATTGAACTTGGCAGGAATAGCAAATTTCTTGTTCGGATTATAGCCTAATCGAGGGTCAGCAAAGACCTTTTGCATGTAGTAAGCCCATACTGGCAGGGCTGTAGTAGCACCTTGTCCCATGCTGGTGTTGTCGAAATGGATGTCACGATCCTCACCTCCGACCCAGCAACCACTGACCAATTCAGGCGTAATACCCAGGAACCAACCATCGGAATTGTTGTTAGTTGTACCCGTCTTTCCACCGATATCGCCCGTAAGATGGTATGCATAACGCAGTCTGCTGGCTGTTCCTCCCTCAATAACAGCACGTAACATATCAATCATTTGATAAGAGCTTATCTCGGAAATAACCTCCGTCATAAGTGGTTGGAACTTAGCAATGACATTCCCATGACTGTCTTCTATCTTCGTAACGAAGAGCGGTGAGCATCGAATACCACCGTTTGCAAATGTCGTATAGGCACTTGTCATCTCGCCAACTGATACCTCACACGGTCCAAGACTAAGCACTGGACTTGTGTTTTTATCAATGTCTGGGTTGTTCAAGCCGAAGTCATGCAGGATATTCACAAACTGTGTAGGACCTAAAAGGTTGATAAGATAAGCCGATATCCAGTTGTTTGATTGCTGAAGACCCCATCTCAATGGTACTTCCTGCCCATATCTGGCATGTGAACCATTACGTGGTGTCCATCCACCGTACGTCCTTTGAACATTAGGAGCAAGTGTACAAGGGGTCATACCATTCTGCATTGCCAGCGCATAGAGGAACGGTTTGATCGTAGAACCCACCTGTCGGCGTCCTCCCATGACCACATCATACTTGAAATGTTGGTAGTCTATATCGCCAACGTACGCCTTTACGGCTCCAGTATGTGGATCCATGCTCATGAAAGCAGCCCTTAAGAATGACTTATAGTACCGAATTGAATCGATAGGAGTCATCACTGTGTCGATATCTCCATGATAAGTGAAGATCGTCATCTCATGTGGAGTGCGGAAACTACGCTTGATTTCCTCTGGAGTAGCACCCTGTTCCTTCATCCGACGGTATCTTAGACTCTGTCGACAGGCACGGTTGAGAATCTGTTTGATAGTCCTGTGAGAGATATTTGATGAGAAAGGAGCATCCTTTTTATAGCGCATTGCCTGGTTGAACTGCGCCTGTAGATAGCCACCTACATGCTTTCTGACTGCTTCCTCAGCGTATTGTTGCATGCGAGTGTCGATAGTTGTATAGATACGAAGCCCATCTGTATTCACATTATAAGGCTCTCCATTACGCTTCATGTTCTTATTACACCATCCATAAAGCGGATCTTGCTCCCACGCAATGGAGTCTAATACGAACTGACGGGCCTGCCATGCTTGGTAATTGTCGCGCTCTGGCTTCTTTTCCATCATGTATTGACGCAAGAAAGCTTGGAAATAATCAGCCGAACCATTGATGGGTTTGGCTTTAGTAAAGTGTACACCGAGTGGTCTTTGGGATAGTTCTGCATACTCAGCCTTGGTTACATAGCCTGATTTTACCATCTGCATGAGCACCACATTACGGCGTTGCAGGCAGCGTTCTGGATGCCTGAGCGGGTTGAACATTGATGGATTCTTGCATAAACCCACCAATAATGCAGCTTCAGTAACGGTCAAATTGCGTGGTTCCTTATTGAAATAGACGTTCGCAGCACGCTTAATACCCACCGCATTGTGAAGGAAATCGAAGTAATTGAAGTACATTGCGAGGATCTCTTCCTTGGTAAAGTGGCGTTCAAGTTTGACTGCTATGATCCATTCTATAGGCTTTTGCAGTAAACGTTCCAGTGTACTGTGCGCCTTTTCAGAGAACAATTGCTTTGCCAACTGCTGTGTAATGGTTGATCCACCACCAGCACTTGCCTGTCTCATGACGCCCCTCTTGATGATAGCACGTCCTAAAGCGATGAAGTCAATGCCTGAATGTTCATAGAATCTCTCATCCTCTGTGGCAACAAGTGCGTGTACAAGATGTGGTGACAAGCCGTTATAGTCAATGGCAACGCGGTTGTTATTATCCTGATTCCACGTACCAATGAGTTGCTGATCAGAAGAGTATACCTGCGAAGCGAACTTATCTATAGGGTTAGAAAGCTCATCCATGTCAGGCATATAACCAACCCATCCATTCCAAACGGATATGAAGAATACAAAGATAAAGCCGAGAACGGCTATCAGAGATCCCCAAAGGAAATGTACAAAGTGTCTTCTCATAAACTTATGAAATATTATGCAAAGATAACGTAAATGAATGGATAAGCAAAATAAATAAAACTTTTTTTGTTGTATACGTATTTTTCACATTTGTCGATTGATGTTTAAGGAAATAAATACCTACCTTTACACGCAGAAAAGGAACAAATCATCACAAAAAAGAGATGGGAAAACATAACTTTGTGAACATTCAGGGACTTGACCGTGAGCAGTTACTTTACTTAATAGAGATGGCTAAGGAGTTCGAAGCGCATCCTAATCGTGAACTACTCAAAGGGAAAGTAGTGGCAACGCTCTTCTATGAGCCATCAACACGTACACGTCTGAGTTTTGAGACGGCTGCCAACAGACTTGGTGCACGTGTCATTGGCTTTACAGATGCAAAGGTTTCGAGCGTCAGTAAAGGTGAAACACTGAAGGATACGATCCTCATGGTGTCCAATTATGCGGATGCTATTGTCATGCGACATCATATAGAAGGGGCTGCACAATACGCATCTGAGGTGGCTCCAGTGCCTATCATCAATGCTGGAGACGGGGCACATCAGCACCCATCACAGTGTCTGCTCGATCTCTATACCATCTATCAGACACAGGGAACATTGGAGAATCTGAACATATACCTTGTGGGTGACCTTAAGTATGGTAGGACTGTTCACTCGTTGATCATGGCAATGCGCCACTTCAACCCAACGTTTCACTTTATTGCTCCTAAGGAACTTGCTATGCCAGAGGAGTATAAACTTTATTGTCATCAGCATGGTATACGCTTCGAAGAGCATGAGGATTTCACGCCAGAGGTGATTGCTCACGCCGATATTCTGTATATGACACGTGTGCAAAAAGAGCGTTTCTCCGATCTTATGGAGTACGAACGTGTGAAGAACGTTTATATTCTCCGTCGTGATATGCTCTCTTTGGCGCGTCCGAACATGAAGATTCTGCACCCATTGCCACGTGTGAATGAGATTGCATACGATGTGGATGACAGTTCACATGCCTACTATATCCAGCAGGCACGCAATGGACTTTCGCTCGTGAAGCCATCTTCTGCCATTGTTTGGGTATATCTTTGGAAGAAATTAAAGCTGATAAAACCATCATATAATAAATTAGATTATATTATGACTAAGTGGAAAAATCTTGTCTTTACAGTCTTTATGTTATGCTTAACAGCACTTATTTCTGGTTGCCATAAGTCTGATTTAGTTGGAGATTGGGAACCTATGAGATGGCAATCTGACCTTTCTGGTGATCTACATAAGCTTTCTGTCCCTACTTCGGGAGGTACTTATAAGTTGAGATGTACTAACTATACAAAACTTAGATTTGCCAGTATAACACACGATAAGAGTACTGTTGGTATTGGGAATGATGATGAAATCATTGTTTATCACATTACGACAAAGTGGAGTGATGTGGCACTTGAGGATAATATACTCACCATAGAAGTATCTCCTAATACTACAGGTAGAGTCCGCAGACTTGTTGTTAGAGTGTCTGCAGGTGATGCTTTTGACCAGATAGTTGTCACTCAATCAAAATAAATATACTATGTCTAAGAAAGAACGATTGGTTGCCGCCATTGAGAACGGCACCGTAATAGACCATATACCATCTGAGAAGACCTTCCAGGTGGTCAACCTTTTACAGCTCCAGAAGCTCTCCACACCCGTTACTATCGGCTATAACTTCTCATCGAAGATGGTAGGTACAAAGGGAATCATAAAGGTCAGCGATAAATTCTTCACTGATGCGGAGATCTCCCGTCTGTCGGTCGTGGCACCGAACGTGGTACTCAACATCATTAAAGACTATGAAGTGGTAGAGAAGAAGAAGGTAGTGACACCGGATGAGCTTCGGAGCATTGTCAAATGTAACAACCCTAAGTGCATTACCAACAATGAACCGATGAGTACTATCTTCAATGTCGTTGACAAAGAGCACGGTATCATCAAGTGCCACTACTGTGATAAAGAGCAGGATATAGACAAGGTTGAACTCGTTTAGCAGACTGTTGGTTACCCACACTCGCCCACTCTGTCACGTGGAAAACGATGGTAAGAGATGGGGAGGATAATTACTTATGTAAAGTAAATTCACATAGTACAACGCAATACATGCCCTTTTGCATTCTAAAAGACGCCCTTTTGCACTTCAAAAGATGCCCTTTTACCATGCAAAAGGGCATCTTTTACATCGTAAAAGGGCACCTTTTGCGAGCCTCTTTGTAACCTTCTGAATACGTGATGGTTGCAAAGTCGAAAATGAAAGGTTTTCCTTGATTTTGCAATGAATATCCGATAAAAATATGTAAAGTCCTTTCATGTATTCCCATTCCTTATCCATTCGTACGCATCAGGTTCTGTTTTGAAGAATGATAGCATCCGTTTCTCCAGGAACAGAGAGGTTATCAGAATGATATTTCCCTATAATAAGAGGTGGATATCATTTTTTTTTCGTACATTTGCAGTCATAGTGGAGAGTATTAAACTTGTACTCTTACCAACCAGTTAGGATTCATAATGGATAATAAAGAAGCGACATTAGAGTTAGGAACGAAGCCTATAGGCAAGCTATTGGCACAATATGCAATGCCAGCTATGATTGCTATGACAGCCGCTTCGCTCTATAACATCATTGACCGTGTCTTCATTGGGCAGGTAGTTGGTCCTTTGGCAATATCTGGACTGGCGATAACCTTTCCCTTCATCAACCTTGGTGCAGCCTTCGGAGCAGCCGTTGGCATTGGTGCATCAACGGCAATCAGTGTGAAACTCGGGCAACGTGACTATGCAACAGCACAGAATATCCTTGGCAATACGGTGACATTGAACCTCATTGTCGGTATCTCTTTCTCCATTGTATGCCTTCTTTTCCTTGATTCTATCCTACGTTTCTTCGGTGCAAGTGACGCCACTATCCCCTATGCACGTAGCTTCATGGAAGTGATATTGGCTGGAAACGTCATCTCCCACATGTACTTTGGCATGAATGCTCTGCTGCGTGCAGCATCCAAACCACGGCAGGCAATGATGGCAACCATCTTCACTGTCTTCATGAACATCGTCCTGGACATCATCTTTATATGGTGGTGGCATTGGGGAATACGCGGTGCTGCCTTTGCAACAGTTATCTCTCAGGCTCTGGCTTTGTGCTGGCAGATGAAGCAGTTTGCCGATCAGAAAGCCTTACTTCACCTGAAACGGGGTATCTATAGACTGAAGAAACATCTGGTAGAGAACATCATTTCAATCGGTATATCCCCTTTCCTGATGAATACCTGCGCATGTATCGTGGTCATCTTCATCAACAATCAGCTCGTCCGATACGGTGGTGACCTTGCAGTAGGAGCCTACGGCATAGCCAATAGTATAGCGATGATCTTCATAATGTTCATCATTGGATTGAATCAAGGTATGCAACCGATAGCCGGTTATAACTATGGTGCCCAGCAGACCGACCGTCTTATGCGTGTATTGAAGTACGCTATCATTGCCGCAACATGTATTATGGTTACGGCATGGTTGATAGCTCACCTCGCACCTTACTATTGTGCACGTATGTTTACGACAAGTCCTGAACTGATAGAGCAGGCTATTAAAGCCTTAAAGATAAACATGATGATGTATCCAATCATAGGTTATCAGATGGTAGTAACGAACTTCTTCCAGTGTATTGGTAAAGTGAAAATCAGCATTTTCCTCTCCCTCTCCCGCCAGTTGTTGTTCCTTATACCTCTGCTTCTCATCCTTCCGCAGTTCTTTGGACTGAATGGAGTATGGGCATCTCTGCCTGTGAGTGACATAACAGCAGCCATTACGGCAGCTATCATCATGACGATTTACATGCGACGCATACGGCGTCAGAACGTAAAAGAAGTGAAACAATAAATGATAATCTAAAGATATGGATAAGAAACTGATAATAAATATTGGCCGACAGATAGGTAGTGGCGGTCGTATTATAGCAAAGATGCTTGCCGAAGAGTTCGACTGTCAGTTCTTCGATCGTGAGATTTTGAACCTTGCAGCCAAGGAAAGTGGATTCTCGGAGAAGTTCTTTGAGCAGAACGATGAGCAGAAAGGATTCCTGAAAAGCCACTTCCATATTCATCTTCCGATGCTGGCTGACAACAATTTCTACAAGAGTAACTTCTCTCAGGAGAGCCTTTATCAGTTCCAGAGTGACGCTATCCGCGAGGTAGCAGAGAAGTATCCACGCTGCGTTTTCGTGGGTCGGACGGCTGATTACATCCTCCGTGACAACCCTAATACGGTCAATGTTTTCATCACGGCATCGCTTAAGACACGCATTGCCAACGTATGTGAACGCCGTGGATGTACGGAGGAAGAAGCACGAAAGATCATTGAAAACGGTGAGAGTGAGCGTGCCAAATATTACAATTACTACACAGCCAAGACGTGGGGATACGCTGAAAGCTATGATCTTTGTATCGATGCAAGCATCTTAGGACTGGAAAAAACCAAGGACTTGATAGCAGATTTCATAAGAAAAAGGTGAAACACATCGGTATAATATCAGATACTCACGGCTATTGGGACGATAAATACGAGTACTATCTTGGCGAATGTGACGAGATATGGCACGCTGGTGACATTGGTTCCATGGAGGTTGCAGACCGCTTTGAAGCCATGAAACCCATCTTCAGGGCAGTGTATGGTAACATTGACGACTATGACATGCGTGCCCGTTATCGTGAGATTCTTCGCTTCAAGTGCGAGGATGTCGACGTACTTCTTAAACATATCGGAGGTTATCCTGGGCGTTATGACCGCTCAGTGCAGAGCATGCTCTACGCATCTCCGCCTAATCTCTTCGTAGACGGGCATTCACACATCCTTAAATACAGTTTGACAAGACGCTGAACCTTCTCCATATCAACCCAGGAGCAGCCGGAATGAAAGGCTGGCACAAGGAACGTACATTGGTAAGGTTGACCATTGATGGCAATAAATTCACTGATTGTGAAGTTATAACATTAGGAGATAAGACGTCACGTATATAATATAATAATGTATAAAGCCTGATTATTATTAACAGAAAACAAATTAATAGATATCGATATGAAAACTTACTTAGTAACAGGTGCCGCCGGTTTCATTGGCGCTAACTACATCAAGTATCTGCTTCACAGGAAGTATGCAAACGAAGACATCAAGGTTATCATCCTCGATGCATTGACTTATGCAGGTAATCTCGGGACAATTAAGGACGACATTGACGACAAACGCTGCTTCTTTGTGAAGGGTGACATCCGTGATCGTGAGCTTGTTGACCGTCTCTTTGCAGAGAATGACATTGATTATCTTGTTAATTTCGCAGCAGAAAGCCATGTTGACCGTTCTATTGAGGACCCACAGCTCTTCCTTTCAGTGAACATCTTGGGTACACAGAACCTCATGGACGCAGCACGTCGGGCATGGGTAACAGGCAAAGATGCCCAGGGTTACCCTACATGGAAGGCTGGTAAACGTTATCATCAGGTATCAACAGATGAGGTATATGGCTCACTTGGTGCTGAAGGATACTTCACTGAGAAGACTCCACTGTGCCCACATAGCCCCTACTCTGCCAGCAAAACAAGTGCTGATCACTTCGTAATGGCTTATCGGGACACCTATCATATGCCTGTAAGTATCACCCGTTGTTCTAACAACTATGGACCTTATCACTTCCCAGAGAAGCTCATTCCGTTGATTATCAACAATATTCTTGAAGGTAAGAAGCTCCCAGTCTATGGCGAAGGACTGAATGTTCGTGACTGGCTTTACGTCGAAGATCACTGTAAAGCCATTGATATGGTAGTACGAGAGGGGCGTGAAGGCGAAGTATATAACGTCGGTGGACACAACGAAATGAAGAACATCGACATCGTAAGCTCACCATCAAGACCATTCATGACATGATGGAAGCTGACAAGAGTCTGCGTTCTATCCTTAAAAAGCAGGTGAAAGACGCCAATGGAGACATCGATATCAGCTGGATCAACAATGATCTCATCACTCATGTGCCTGATCGTCTGGGTCACGATGCCCGCTATGCCATCGATCCTACTAAGATAAAGGATGAGTTGGGATGGTATCCTGAGACCAAATTTGCTGATGGTATCGTTAAAACTATCCGTTGGAACCTCGACAATCAGGACTGGATTCAGGAGGTAACATCGGGCGATTACCAGAAGTATTACGACATGATGTACACCAAAAAAGGAAGATAAAACATGTAAACATAGGGACAAGCTCATGCAGCTTGTCCACCTTTTTATGATAAAACCTTCTCTCACATGAAGAAAATCCTACTATTAGGCTCAGGAGAACTGGGTAAAGAGTTTGCTATTGCAGCCAAACGTGCAGGGCAATATGTCATTGCTTGCGATAGCTATGATAATGCTCCGGCTATGCAAGTGGCTGATGAATCGGAAGTAATAGACATGCTTGACGGTACAGCACTTGATGCTGTGGTGAGCTTTCACAGCCCAGATCTCATCATACCAGAGATAGAAGCGATACGGACAGAGCGTCTTTTGGAGTATGAAAGACAAGGTATTCAGGTCGCACCATCGGCTCGTGCCGTCAATTTCACAATGAATCGGCGTGCAATACGTGACCTTGCAGCACGCGAACTGGGACTACGTACAGCCAAATACTTCTATGCTAAGACTTACGAAGAGTTCCGTTCAGCCGCTGATGAGATTGGTTTCCCATGCGTTGTGAAGCCTTTGATGAGCTCAAGTGGGCATGGTCAGAGCTACGTTCACAATGATGAAGAGCTTGAAGAGGCGTATCGTAATGCCATGGAGGGCGCTCGCGGAGATGTGAGAGAGGTCATAATAGAGGAGTTTATAGACTTTGATAGCGAGTTTACGTTGCTAACTGTCACTCAGAAAGACGGTCCAACACTCTTCTGTCCACCTATTGGTCATATTCAGAAGGGCGGTGATTACCGTGAGAGTTGGCAGCCTTACGCTATCTCGGAAGATGCTTTACGACAGGCAGAGCACATTGCTGATGAGGTAACACGGGCTCTTACAGGGTATGGAATATGGGGAGTTGAGTTCTTCCTGACCAAGAAAGGTGAGGTAATCTTCTCTGAATTATCTCCAAGACCACATGATACGGGTATGGTAACATTGGCACATACAACGAATTTCAATGAGTTCGAACTGCATTTTCGAGCTGTTATGGGACTGCCAATCCCTGCCATTCACCTTGAACATGCTGGTTGTTCAGCTGTTATCTTGTCACCATTTGAGTCGGGAAAGCCACTGTCTTACAACTTAGAAGATGCCTGCAAGGAGGACCGTACACGCCTTCGCATCTTCGGAAAGCCCGTTGCTCATGTTGGCAGACGTATGGGTGTAGCCCTCTGTTATGGGGAAGTTGGGACCGATATGGATGCTTTACGTGACAAGACAAAGCGTGTTGCAGCTACCGTTTTGGGTACTGATCCCTATATGAAGAAGTAATATTTGAAGGCATTTCGTCGTTATAGAACAAAGAAAAGCAGTATTTCCATAGGTCATCAGTTGATAAAATGATAGGGAAAAGCGGTACTTCCATAGGTCTTCAGTTGATAAACTAATAGGAAAAAGCAGTACTCTCATAGGTCTTTAGTTGATAAAATGATGGAGAAAGCAATACTTCTTTAGGACAGATAATATCACTTCCGAAGGTTGTTGACCCACGTGGCAACCTCACAGTAGCGGAGAATATGAAGGAAATACCCTTCCATATCTCTCGTGTTTATTGGACTTATGATGTCCCATCAGGCTCCTTTCGCGGTGGACATGCCCATAAACACTGCCGTGAAGTCATTGTTGCTGTCAGTGGATCGTTCACCATTACGCTCGACAATGGACGTGAAAAGAAGTCTTATACACTCAACCGACCCTACCAAGGATTGCTTGTTGACACTGATATATGGCGCACACTTGATGATTTTTCATCAGGTTCAGTGTGCCTTGTGTTGGCAGAAGACCTCTTTGATGAGGATGATTACATCCGTAATTACAAAGATTTTATTGACTATTTAAAGCAGAAATAGCTATGAAACAGCGCTATTATTCTAAAGTAGATGCTTGGCTTTTCATCGCTTTAGCAGCTCCTTTAATCGCCTTGGTATTGTTTTTTATCATTCCAGAAGACCCTTTTAATGACGTATGGGAGCTCATTATACCCATTATTATTGTTGCTTTCTGCTACTTGATAATCTTCCTTTGCCTTCCATGTTACTATGAAATGGATGGCAAATACTTAAGAATACGAAGTGGAATCATCGTAAAACGAGATTTACTTATCTCTGAAATTAGTGAAGTCAAGGACTCTCATGACCCGATTACCGCCCCTGCTATGTCTTAAAGCGTATCTGTATAACAACGAAAGGCGGTTCTGAAGCACTCATATCACCAAAGAATAAAGAAGAGTTTATTGCTTCTTTACTCCGTATCAACCCTAATATTAAATGTTCAAAGTAAGACAATACACGAGAGAGGACGAACTTGAATGGAATAACTTCGTAGAGAATTCGAAGCAAGGAACGTTCCTTTTCAACCGTTCTTACATGGATTATCATGCTGATAGGTTCCATGATTGCTCGTTGATGGTCTATAGGAAGGACCGACTCTATGCCCTTTTGCCTGCCAATAGGGTTGATACTACGCTTTATTCACACCAAGGACTGACCTACGGAGGACTCATTACGAATGCAGAAGCTACTGCTGTGGGGGTGTGTGAAGCCTTTCTTGAAATCAATAAATACCTCTATGGCATAGGAATACAGCATGTTTTGTATAAGTGTATGCCCTGGATTTATCATAGGATACCAGCAGAAGAGGATTTATATGCACTCTTTCATGTATGCAAGGCACGTCTTATACACCGTTATATAGCATCTACTATCGACCAGACAAACCCCATTAAATGGCGAAAAGACCGTCAACATGGGGTTAAGAGTGCATTAAAAGAAGGGTTGACCATTGAGCGTAAGAGCAAGGATCTGGGCTTGTTTTGGGATATTCTCACGAACAACTTACAGGCAACTTACCATGCCAAACCTGTCCATACACTTGAGGAAATGACATTATTAATCCATCATTTCCCTGATAATATACCCCTATACATGGCTCGACAAGGTGATAAATACCTTGCAGGAGTACTCCTCTACGTCACATCTAACGTTGTTCACACGCAGTATATATCAGCAACAACAGAAGGAAAGGAACTCCATGCCGTTGATGCTATCTGTCATCAGATCATCAAAGAAGACTATAAAGATGTGCACTTCTTCGACTTTGGTACTTCAAATGAGGATTCTGGAGACTATCTCAATGCTGGTCTTATCCAGCAAAAGGAGGGCTTTGGTGCACGAGCCGTATGTTATGACCAATATGAATGGGACATAACAGAAGATATTCTAACCCCTTATTCCTTACCGACAATACGAAAACAAGATGATTGATTACCTCTCTTTAAAGCGCATAACAGACTTACATGCTGCTGAGATAACGGCAGCTGTCAACCGAGTTGTGGGTTCAGGATGGTATCTACAAGGACAGGAGACGCAGCAGTTTGAGGCAGAATACGCCCAATACATTGGTACTAAGCACTGTATAACATGTGGAAACGGACTCGGTGCATTGTCCCTTATCCTTCGTGCTTACATGGAATTGGGATGCTTAAAGGAAGGAGATGAGGTCATTGTACCTGCCAATACGTATATAGCAACCATCCTTTCCATCACCGAAAATCGGTTGGTACCAGTCCTTGTAGAGCCAGATATCAACACATTAGAGCTTAACGAACAACTCATAGAACAAGCTATTACACCGAAAACACGTGCTATTATGCTCGTACATCTCTATGGAAGATGTGCCTATACACCCCTGATTACCGAACTTTGTCAGCATCATAAGCTCCTGCTTCTTGAAGATAATGCACAGGCACATGGCTGTTATTATAAGGAGAAACGCACTGGAAGTCTTGGCAATGCAGCTGCCCACAGCTTCTATCCGGGTAAGAATCTCGGTGCATTGGGTGATGCTGGAGCAGTCACAACAAATGATGAAACGCTGGCAAAGACCATAAGAAGTCTTGCAAACTATGGTTCTTCCCGAAAATATGAGTTTACTTTCAAAGGCAGAAACAGTAGGATGGATGAGATACAAGCGGCTGTCCTGCGTGTTAAACTACCCTATTTAGATGAAGAAAACCGCCGAAGAAAAGAGATAGCAAGGCTCTATCAATCGGCTATCCATCATCCCAAGATAACGATAACGGCTGATAACGACCGTGATAACGTCTATCATATCTTTCCCATACTATGTCCTGAACGGGAGGAAATGCAGCTTTATCTGAGAGAAAAGGGTGTTGGAACGATGATCCACTACCCCATTCCGCCCCATCAACAACAGGCTTATCACGAATGGAACAACAGACATTATCCCCTTACGGAGCGTATCCACAGAGAAGAACTTTCACTCCCTTGCAATCCAACGATGACGGATGACGACTGCAAATACATTATAGAACAAATCAATCATTACCCATCAAACTTTTAACCCAAATGAGAACAAGACATTATCTCTCATCGACGATGTTGGCATTGATGGCATTAAGCACACAAAACACTGATGCTTCATGCCTCCCAATGCCCCCATCAACAGTGCTCAGTTGTCCTGCTGATGCCGTAAAACTACTATCAAAACGTCCGAAAGAGGCTGACAGACTGTTTCGATCAGAAGCCGTTGAGAAAGAAATACAACGCATTCTGCGGCAGATAACCAATAAACGACTGGCATGGATGTTTGAGAATTGCTTCCCAAACACACTCGATACCACTGTGCATTACAGTGAAGACGAGAAAGGAACACCCGATACTTTCGTCTATACAGGCGACATTGCAGCCATGTGGTTGCGTGATTCAGGTGCACAGGTGTGGCCTTACGTACAACTGGCAGGCAAGGATAAGAAGCTGAAGAAGATGCTTGCAGGAGTCATAAACAGACAGATGAAGTGCATAAACATTGACCCTTATGCCAATGCCTTCAACCAAAAGCCCGACCCGAAAGGCCCTTGGATGAGTGACGAGACGGCTATGAAGCCCGAATTGCACGAAAGAAAATATGAGATTGACTCCCTTTGCTATCCTATCCGACTGGCTTATGAATACTGGAAGGTGACGGGTGACACGAGTGTCTTTGGTGAGGAATGGATCAAAGCCATTGAGAATATCCTCAAAACCTTCCGTGAACAACAGAAGAAAGACGGCAAAGGAAGTTATAAATTCCTACGTGTGACGGACAGAGCACTTGATACTATGAACAATGCAGGCTGGGGTGCGCCCGTAAAACCTGTGGGATTGATAGCTTCAGCATTCCGTCCTTCGGATGATGCAACGACCCTTCAGTTCCTTGTCCCTTCCAATTTCATGGCGGTTTCATCATTGCGTAAGGCGGCAGAGATACTCAATAAGGTGAACCACAACGACAATCTAGCGCAGCAATGCAGCGATTTGGCAAATGAAGTGAGTGCAGCACTGAAGAAATATGCCGTCTATAATCATCCGAAGTACGGTAAAATATACGCTTATGAGGTGGATGGCTTCGGCAATTACTTCCTTATGGATGATGCCAACGTGCCCAGTCTCCTCGCAATGCCTTATCTTGGCGACGTCAGTCAGGACGATCCTATCTATCAGAACACACGCCGATACGTGTGGAGTGAGGACAATCCCTACTTCTTCCGTGGTAAGGTTGGAGAAGGAATAGGCGGTCCGCACGTAGGATATGACATGGTTTGGCCAATGTCAATCATGATGCGTGCCTTCACATCCCATGATGATAAAGAGATAAAAGAGTGTGTTGAGATGTTAATGAATACGGATGCTGGCACAGGATTCATGCACGAGAGTTTCAACAAAGATGATGCTTCAAAGTTCACAAGAGACTGGTTTGCATGGCAAAACACACTCTTTGGTGAACTCATCATAAAACTTGTAAATGAAGGAAAGGTAAATCTTTTGAATAGTATTAAGTAACAAGTAATCTTCTATATAACCTTATGCCACAGAGAATAGGCAGATGTGGGATATTATCGTATATAATAAAAGGAGAAGTTGTACGTTATGCGATATTTAAAGAAAACAAAGAATAAATCGAATATTTTACGTTCTTTAACATTAAATATTTGCATGTATAGTTTAATTCCCATATCTTTGCAACGTGTTTTTCATGGTATTAGATTATTAAGGTTAGAAGATTAGTTGTTGTGAAACAAGTAATCTTTCAGTCCCAGACCAATAGTCTGGGACTTTTTTTATTTCTATTGGTTAACACTTTATTTCCTTCTATGGTTTGAATCACTGCTAGTACCCATTTTTAACATCTTTTTACAGCACCCGACTGGTGAGGTTCTGTACCTCAAAAGGGCTGAAACATTGCATTAAGAAAAGTCCTTACATATTTTGAACTCCGAATGAATGGAAATCAAAGGAAAATGGTTCATTTTCACTTTTGTAACCATCAGACAATCAATAGCTTACAAAAGGCAAAGTAAAAGGTGCCCTTTTGCGATGTAAAAGACGCCCTTTTGCATGGTAAAAGGGCACCTTTTGAAGTGTAAAAGGGCATCTTTTAGAAGGCAAAAGAGCATGTATTGCTATCCTATCATGACTTTTCATTTACATTATCTCCATCAAACGTGTACGAATATGGGCTAAAACGACTGTTGAATGGCGTCCTTTCGGCTCTTCATCCTCCATGAAACGCATGGGAATCTTTGCTTTTTCATCCTTGTATTGCATGTGACAGACCTTTCATTTCCAATCAGTCAGCGAAGCATTACAGTCTGTTTTCATCATCCCTCTCCCACTGATGACATACGCATCTGTAGCAGTTCATGCACGTTTTATTGCTTTTATTCTTTTAATATGGATACAAAAGTAACAAAAACATTCTAATATCGAACAAAATAAGATGGTTTTCTGCGTTTTTAATGATATTTTCTTGTAAAACAGAATACATATGCAGTAATTCTGTAAGAAAGGCTTTTATGATTGAAGCGTGCCGTTTTTCGTTTGAAACATCGTACCTTTGCATGCCGAAAAGAAAATGATGAGAGAATTATTTGTTCACGACAGAAGCGTTATGACACCACAAAAAAGTATTTTTCAGCGCCCAGTATGGGTTACAGTCTTTGCTCTTACGGCAGCCATAGCATGGGGTTGGGCATATCCATTGATAAAGTTAGGATTCGGAGAGTTTGGTATTACACCTGACATGACAGGCTCAAAGATGCTCTTTGCAGGCATTCGTTTCTGTATATCAGGGCTTATAATCCTCTCTATTGCTGGGGTGACAAAACGCGAATTTAAGGTTCGTGAACGCAGTGACTGGTGGTATATTCTTCTTTTCTGCATGCTGAACACCACCCTTCATTATGCTTTCTTCTATTTTGGACTGTCGCATAGTGAAGGTTCACGAGCAGCTATTCTCAACTCATTGAGTGTCTTTTCGGTTGTTATCTTCGCTTGTTTGTTCTTCAAGAGTGACCGTATGACAGCCAATAAGGTCATTGGTTGTGTCATAGGCTTTGCTGGTATCGTGTCATTAAACCTTGGTGGAGCAGACAGTGGACGCTTTTCTTTGTTGGGCGATGGCATGATTATCCTCAATGCTCTTTGTGGTGCATCAGCCTCTTTGCTGATTCGTGGATTGGGAAAGCGTGTTGATGTGTTCGTAGGAACGGGTTATAGTCTTGCTATTGGTGGGACTTTACTGGTTCTTCCTGGTATCTTTTTAGGTGGAGAATTCCCCATGGTAACAGTCACTGGATGCCTTTATTTGGTATTACTCATCGCCATCAGCACGATGGGGTTCACCCTTTACAACAAGCTTCTTACGTGTAATCCCGTTGGAAAGGTTGCCATTTACAATTCTCTGATACCTGTTGTGGGGGCTGTTACTTCTTGTTTATGCCTTGATGAGCAGTTCCAAATAAAGTATGTGATTGCTGGTGCGTTAGCAGCTACGGGTATATACATTATTAATAGGAGTAAGTAAGTGGATGAGTTGAGTGCTAAATGTAATATTCAGCAGCATCAACCAATCCCATTCTCATGGCATAACGGATGGCTTCATAGACGTTATTGACGCCTAATTTACGGAAGATATTCTTGCGATGTGTGTTTACTGTGTGGAAAGAGGAGAAGCGTTTCTCCGCAATCTCACGTGTTGTCATGCCCAAAGCAATGTCTTTCAGAATCTCAGTTTCGGTCTTTGTCAGTTTAGTCGACTCCTTATCGGCAGCAGAAATAGGCGTAAGTAACATCTCGGTAACGTGCTGACAGAGGTAACGTTCGCCCCTTAAGGCATATTCAATGCACTGTTGTATCTCCGACATGCGGGCATCTTTCAGTAGAATACTTATCTTATTGTCCATGTTAACAACGCTTTGAATGAACTCAAGGCTAAGATCTTCACTCCAAAGAATGATGTGTGCACGTGGGAAACGCAGTGTGATGATCTGCAAATCGTTCTCTCCCACAAAGTCGAAGAGCGTGTAATCAACAATAATCACAGACTCCGGCTGTTCCTTTAATTGTGCTATCAGTCCGCTTTATCGGTTACCATTTGACAGGAACATCCCTCAATCTGAGACAGAAGATAAGTTATTCCTGCCCGTGTGATGTCTTGATTGTCTGCAATAATAATATTTCTCATTCCGACGATAGTGTTTATTACTCTCCTATAGAGCACAAAAATAGGGAAAAAAGTCGAGATATTGAAAAATAATTTGTAAGTTTGCAACAATAATAAACACTTTATCTAAGATGAAAAAGATACTTATTTTTGTTGCTGGACTATGCATGTCACTTGCTGCCAGTGCACAGATCCAACGCCCGAAGCTGGTGGTTGGTTTAGTTGTTGACCAAATGAGATGGGATTATCTGTACTATTACTATAATGAATATGGCACAGATGGCTTGCGAAGACTTGTTGATAACGGGTTCTCTTTTGAGAATACTCACATCAATTATGCCCCTACTGTCACCGCCATAGGACACAGTTCAGTATATACAGGGTCGGTTCCTGCTATCACAGGTATCGCTGGAAACTACTTCTTCCAGGATGATAAGAATGTTTATTGTTGCGAAGATCCAAACGTGAAGAGCGTGGGTTCAGATAGCAAAGAAGGACAGATGAGTCCGCACAGACTGCTTGCTTCTACCATAGGAGACGAACTTCAGATATCTAATGACTTCCGTTCGAAGGTCATTGGAGTGGCTTTGAAGGACCGTGCATCTATCCTTCCGGCTGGTCACGCAGCTGATGCCGCTTATTGGTGGGACACTTCTGCAGGGCATTTCGTTACCTCTACGTTCTATACAGACCATCTTCCACAGTGGGTTATAGACTTTAATGAGAAGAATCATACCGCCCCTAACTTCAATATCAAGACCTCTACACAGGGTGTTACCATGACTTTCAAGATGGCAGAGGCAGCATTGAAGAATGAAAACCTTGGTAAAGGGAAAGAAACTGACATGCTTGCAGTGAGCATTTCATCAACAGATGCCATCGGACATGTCTACTCTACACGTGGAAAAGAGAACCATGACGTGTATATGCAGCTAGATAAAGACCTCGCACACTTCCTTAAAACACTTGACGAACAGGTGGGTAAAGGCAACTATCTGTTGTTCCTTACGGCTGACCACGGTGCTGCTCACAACTACAATTACATGAAAGAGCATCGCATTCCAGCTGGTGGTTGGGACTATAGGCAGTCTGTTAAGGACCTCAATGGCTATCTTCAAGGTAAGTTTGGCATTGCTCCTGTCATGGCAGAGGACGACTATCAGTTCTTCCTTAACGACTCTTTGATAGCTGCATCAGGCTTAAAGAAGCAGCAAATCATTGACGAATCAGTTGAATACTTAAAGAAAGACCCACGATATCTATATGTTTTCGATGAAGAAAGGATATCAGAAGTAACGATGCCACAGTGGATTAAGGAGCGAATGATCAATGGTTACTTCCGTGGAAGGTCTGGTGAGATAGGTGTAGTGACCCGTCCTCAGGTCTTTGGTGCCAAGGATTCACCAACTTATAAGGGTACTCAGCACGGTCAACCGTTCCCTTATGATACACATATTCCGTTCCTTTTGTATGGTTGGAACGTGAAACACGGAGCTACAACACAGCAGACTTACATCGTAGACATCGCTCCAACAGTGTGTGCTATGCTGCATATTCAGATGCCAAATGGATGCATTGGCACCGCAAGAAATATGGCTTTAGGCAATTAAACAGTAACAATCAACGTTTAATAGACCAAGAAACAAGAACTTAAGAGTAAGTAAATGCACATTGCAATTGCAGGAAATATTGGCAGCGGGAAGACAACTTTAACAACAATGCTTGCCAAAAGATATGGTTGGACACCACGGTTTGAGTCGGTAGACTATAACCCTTACATGGAAGATTACTATAAAGACATCAAGAGATGGTCGTTTCCTATGGAGGTTTTCTTCCTGAAAGAGCGCTTCAAAGACCTCCTTGAGATAAGCAGAAGTAAGGAGTCTGTTGTGCAAGACCGCTCCATTTACGAAGGAGTATACGTCTTTACGGAGAACAATTACGCCATGGGGAACCTTGAAAAGCGTGATTATGAAACGTATATGGAGCTCTTTGAGGACATGACAGACGTTGTTCAATACCCTGATCTGATGATTTATCTTCGGTCAACGGTGAGCCATCTTGTCACAAACATTGAGAAAAGAGGACGTAAATATGAGCAGACAATACCCTTAGACTACCTCGAAAACCTCAATAAACGCTACGAAAACTTCATTAATGAGAAGTATAAAGGACGCGTATTGACCATTGATGTGGATGAACTTGACTATCAAAATCGTCCAAAAGACTTTGGTCTTATTACTGATAAGATTGACCGTGAACTCTTCGGACTGTTCAATAATGCTTGCAAATAAAGGGCATATTACGGAAAGAAACAAAAGCGATTACATTCAAATAAACATTCAATAAACACTTCTATCATAAGAGAATATGCATATTGCAATAGCAGGTAACATCGGAGCAGGTAAGACAACACTCACCAAAATGCTCGCTAAACGTTACGGATGGAAGGCTCATTTCGAGCCAGTTGACGACAATCCATACCTGGAAGATTACTATAACGACATGAAACGATGGTCGTTCAATCTCCAGATATACTTCCTTAACAAGCGATTTCGTGATGTTGTAGACATCTCAAGGTCACAGGATACAATCATACAGGACCGTACTATCTTTGAAGATGCACGTATCTTTGCCCCTAATCTGCATGACATGGGGCTCATGTCTGAGCGTGATTTCAATAATTACTCCGACCTTTTCGAACTCATGATGTCGTTGGTGAAGCTCCCAGACTTGCTCATTTACATCAGATGTTCCATCCCTCACCTCATTGATCACATACAACAACGAGGCAGAGAGTACGAACAAACGATGCGGATAGATTACCTTCGCGGTCTGAACCAGCGTTATGAGGACTGGATAAAGACCTATAAAGGGCACTTGATGATAGTAGATGGTGACACAACAGACTTCCAATGCAACCCTCAAGACTTCAAGAAAGTCACCGATATGATTGATGATCGACTCTTCGGTTTGTTCCCAATGGAATAAGAAAAGGGAGGAATTTGGATTCATCGTGTGCGTTTATTTTGGCATGATAATTGATAGATTAAATAATAAAGAAAGTATTAATTGCGCCTGACACACTTACTTTCGTTGGGCAATAGACAACATTTAGATATTACAATGGAAAAAGTTAAGACCCTTATAATTGGTAGTGGACCAGCCGGTTATACTGCTGCTATCTATGCAGGAAGAGCAAATCTGCAGCCAGTTCTTTACTCTGGACTACAGCCGGGAGGCCAGTTGACTACCACAACCATCGTTGAAAACTTCCCAGGGTTCCATGATGGCATTGATGCTAACCAACTAATGATGGAGATGAAGCAGCAAGCTGAGACGTATGGAGCCGACGTTCGAGATGGTTCTATCGTAAAAGCAGACCTCAGTAGTCGTCCTTTCCACGTTGAAGATGAGCGTGGTAACCAGATAGAAGCTGACACTCTCATCATCGCAACAGGTGCCAGTGCCAAGTATCTGGGCCTTCCTGACGAGGAGAAATACCGTGGTCAAGGTGTCAGTGCATGCGCTACCTGCGACGGATTCTTCTATCGTAAGCGCACCGTAGCAGTAGTTGGTGGAGGCGATACTGCCTGTGAAGAGGCAATGTATCTGTCTGGTTTAGCTAAGAAAGTGTACATGATTGTGCGCAAACCACAGCTCCGTGCAGCTGAGATCATGCGTAAACGTGTTACTGAAAAGGAGAATATTGAGATTCTATATAACACCAATACCGTTGGACTCTTCGGTGATGACGGTGTTCAAGGAGCACATCTCGTACGTTTCAAGGGCGAACCTAACGAAGAGAAGTTCGACATTGCAATCGACGGTTTCTTCCTTGCTATCGGTCATACTCCTAACACTGACCTCTTCAAAGGGCAACTTGAGATGGACGATCATGGGTTTATCGTGACGAAACCAAAGTCAACTGCCACCAATATTGAGGGTGTTTACGCAGCAGGAGACGTTGCCGACCCAACCTATAGACAAGGTGTTGTGGCTGCAGCAACGGGTGCTATGGCTGCCATTGAGGTGGATCGATTCCTCCAGAAACAATAAAATAACAGTCCCGTTTCCTCTTTTTACAGAAGAGGAACAGGACTTTTTTGTATCAAATAGAGACCATTTTCTCTGAAGGGACACTACCCGTCAGACCATTCAAGACTAAATATAATCAGATGAAACCAATGCGAAACTTGTTCTCAATCCTATGTACGCTTGCTTTTTCCTTCATCGTTCAGGCTGCGGGCTGCAGCATTCTGGTGTCGGGAATGACGGCATGTACCAATAAAACAAGAACCATTATGCAACAAAATGATTCCATTACATTGCCCAAGAAGCATTATTCCAAACCCAGTGATGCCACCCTCCGCAAGCTACTTACGCCCGAACAGTATGCCGTAACACAACATGCTGCCACGGAACGACCGTTCAACAATGCTTACGACCATGAGTTCCGGGAGGGTATATATGTTGATATCACAACGGGAGAGCCGCTCTTCTCATCAACAGATAAGTATGATTCAGGCTGTGGATGGCCAGCTTTCTCAAAGCCTATCGCCCCGAGTTTAGTTACCAATCACACCGATCGTTCTCATGGGATGGTACGAACTGAGGTCAGAAGTAGCACGGGTAACGCCCATCTTGGCCATGTCTTTGATGACGGACCAGCCGAAACGGGTGGTAAACGATATTGTATCAACAGTGCTTCCCTGCGCTTTATCCCTATTGAAGACATGAAAAAGGAGGGTTACGGGGAGTATATTAAACTATTAAGACCGATGAAAGAAATCTATGTAGCAGGTGGATGTTTCTGGGGAACAGAGCATTATCTGAAACAAATACATGGCGTTACGGCAACAGAAGTGGGTTACGCCAACGGTATTATCAAGAATCCAACGTATGAAGAGGTGTGCACTGACAGGACAGAGTTTGCTGAAGCCGTGCGCATAACATATGATCCGAAGGTGATAAGTCTGAAGTTTGCTTGAACTTTACTTCAAATCAATTGATCCAACAAGTGTGAATCAGCAAGGAAACGACCGTGGGACGCAGTATCGCACGGGTGTTTATTACACTGATCCAGCTGATCTTCCCGTCATCAAGCAGGTGTTTGCCGAGGAAGAGAAAGCCACTAAGGGCAGACTTGCAGTAGAGATGGAGCCGCTGAAGAACTTCTATAAAGCAGAAGACTACCATCAGGACTATCTCGACAAACACCCAACAGGCTACTGCCATCTGCCCCAAGCACTCTTTGAGTATGCTCGTAAGGCAAGAGAGAAGAAGTAGTCTGTGAACGAAAAAGCAAATGATTGACAGCTTTGAAAAGACCTTACAAATATTCAAAGCATGTTACTTCAAAAACAAGAGAAAACGTCTTGTTTCCTACTTTGTAACTATCACGTAATCAAACGATTACAAAACGCAAAATAAAAGGTGCCCTTTTACGATCTAAAAGGGCACCTTTTGCGTTGTAAAAGGGCATCTTTTACCATGCAAAAGGGCGTCTTTTACATTGCAAAAGACGCCCTTTTAAAATCCAATAGTGAAATACTTTGACACCGGTAGTTTATTTGCTGGTTGCCAAACCACTACGTTTTGGTCGTTTATAGGACCGATAATCATCCAGTTCTATCTCTACATCAGGTTCCACAAGTGCCCCTTCAGCAGGCAAACGGAACTTCATGTACTTGATGTTCAGTCCGCGTTCAATCCATTGGTTCTCATAGTAAGTATGAATACCAAGTATCTCGTGCGTCTTATCATCCATCTGATTGTCAGCCCTACCCTGCTCTGTCAGCTCGTTACCATAGAGATCTTCCGTGCGGAAAAACACTGGCAGATGGTTCACATCAACCATATATGTGGTGTAAGTGAAAAGGAAATTGGAATCAGTTTTCAGATGAACGATACCTCCATCAACCAGGAATCTTCTGTAACGCTCCATGAAGAAGGTTGAAGTAAGGCGCTTATGCACATTCTTCATCTGTGGGTCAGAGAAGGTAAGCCATATCTCCTGTACCTCGTTTTCGCCGAAAGCGGTCAATAATCTCAATACTCGTGCGCAGAAAAGCAACGTTCTCCAGTCCTTCTTCCAATGCCTGCTTGGCACCAGTGTATATTCTCGCCCCTTTGATGTCAACTCCGATGAAGTTGATGTCAGGATAAACACGTGCCAATCCTACGGTATACTCACCCTTTCCACAGCCCAATTCAAGAACAATGGGGTTATCATTGTGGAAATATTGCTCTCTCCAGTGACCTTTCATGTCGAAAGGTGTGTCGCTGATCACGCTGAATGGGTACTGAAAAACGTTCTTAAACGTCTCCATTTCCGCAAATTTCTGTAACTTACCTTTACTCATACGTGCAAAGATACAACAAAAATAAGGAATGACACGTGGCTTATTGGCATTTTTAATCAGATGTTGCTTACTTTACAAGGACCTTCTTCGTTGTTCCGTCAGCCCGTTTTACGATGTTCAAACCTTTCTGTAAGTGTTGCAGTCTGCGTCCATCAACGGTGAAATAGCTCTCCTTTTGAAGCATCATTCGCCGTGATATTCTCTATTCCGTCAGTGACAACTACGGTGCTCATCGGTGCACTTAGATACTTCTTTCCCCCCTCTTCATAAACCATTATGACGGTAACATTCTCAATGTTCGGGTCATAGAAGTGCAGGATACGCTGATCATCACTCTTCTTTATGTCGTCATTCTTCTTGTCAGAGTAGTTGAATGGGATGTCGGTGATGTCCTTTTCAAGATAGTAATATCTTGACTTCTCAAAGGTAAATGGCGTCTTACTGTCGTTGAGATATATGTTATAATACATCTTTTCAGGGTTGAGATATTTGCCATCCACACTTACATTCTTTACGTAAAACGCCAAAGTGGTTATCTTTTGTGTGTAATCATAGCTGTCAGCAGCTGAGCAATAATGCAGTTTCGGTGTCTCTGGCTTGCCTGCAACAGCCTGATAAGGAGTCAGAACAAGCTCTTCATAGCTCTCAAGGTCAACCATTGGCATGTTCGTAGCACTGCTTTTACCAAACATTATCTTAAGGATATTATTGGCGGTAAGCACTCCCGTGGCTGCATTCACACTGAATTCCAGTTCGTTAGTGGCAGCTGCTGCATCATTGAAGACGGCTGCATAAGTGTGATAAGCTGATGTATCATTTGAAAATCTCATGTAATCTGTCGCCTTCGTCACGCCCAAATACTGGTTGGAAAGCATCACAGCCTTGTCGCCTTGACGTGTTATTTTCACCCATACATTGGCAAGTTTCTCACTCTTAAAGAGTCCTTTCAGATAGATATCATTCCCTTCTACGGCAGCATCTATCAGTCGTGGCGACGTGTTTTCCCGTGAAGTAACCGTGTACTGTACGTTCTGTGCAGTGGTAGGAGGTGTGATAAGCTTGTCAGTAGAGGACTGAATCGTCACATTCCAGTCACCATAACGACTCTCCCACTCGTCCTCTCCGTAGACAACTCCTAATATTTCGTTCTTCGAACCAGCACCTAACATCTTCAAAGTCTTCCCATCCCAGGTGTATTCCATGTAGTTTTTGCTGGCTTCAACAACCTTATATTGGTCTTTTCCAGTAGCTATCATACGGTTAAGTTTGAAGATTCGCTCCGTGTTTCCACCCTCTTCGTCATCGTCATCACCACCGTCGTTGTCCTTAAAGATTATCTGTGGCAGAACAGCCTTGTATCTTCCTTCGCCCACTTTCTCCAGTTTCAGCCATGAATTGCTATTGAATCCAGAGAGCGGATTGTACACATAGAGATATCCGTCATCGCCTTCCACAATCTTAGATGCCAAGCCTTCGTACTTACCAGGCTCCATACTCGTCCAGCCTTTCTTAACCCATGAGTCGCTATTGCGGTACATGTTGTCGATAAGTTTCCCTTTCGGAGTAGTAAAGATCTGTGCTGAAACAGTGAGATTCAGTGCCAAAGCACAGATAAAGAATAAAGTTTTCTTCATAAATATGTTATTTTAGATATTATTAAAAACGTTCTCTCTGTTAGAAATCATAGCCTAACCCAACGGTAAGATAGCTGTTTTTAGCCTCCGTTATACCCAGCATGTAGCTACCATTCAGGCGCAATCCCTGGTACTTAATGCCTGCTCCCACGGTGAAATGGCTAAGGTCATGATTGCCATATTCATAGCCTGCACGCACTGAAAGCATCTTGTTATAGGTGTATTCTGCGCCAGCACCAGCCATGGTCATGCTGTGATTGTCAACCTCACAATAGTAACTTGCTGATGCAGCTACGCCTATTTGATGCTTGTCAGACACATCCACTGTCAGTGCTCCACCGCCTGTTATGTGTGTTGGCATTGATGTCTTATAGCCGTTTCCATAGTCGAGTTTTGGACCAATGTCGGCAACTTTAGCATCAATCATAAGCTTTGCAGGACAGTTTAAGATGTTGATTTCATTGTTCTGATAGGCTCCTCCGATGGTAAATGCTGCTCCATTGGCATTCTTTGAGAGGTGACTGAAGAGGAAACTCCCCGTTGCATAAGCTGAGAAACCATTGCCAATCAGGTAAGAATAACCCATATCAATGGTCCAATCATAGGGCTTATAGTCCTTTGTTGGGTTCCCAAGCATGTCGAATCCTTTGAGTTTCAATCCGCCAGCATACCTGAATCCTGCAAAGACAGCATGTCTTTTGGCAAGTTTATAACCCACGGTTGCAGCGTACAGACCATATCTTCCCTCTATATCTTCATCCTTTTCGAAGAGAGAAGCAGACACATCAGCCGTCCATTTCTTATCAATCGTGAAGAAAGCAGCAGGGTTTGTGTATAGGAACATCCCTTCAGCAGCTACCGAAGCATTGCCCATTGCTGCTGTTCGGGCATCAGTATTCATCGTTAGGATGGGCAAACTCTGCCCCTGAGCATCAGCCTTCACAGTACAGAAGAGTACTGCGAAAGTTGTTATCATCATGTGTTTAATCTTCATTTTCATTGTGATTATCGTTTAATAAACATCTGTGTGTGCTTTCCTTTGCTTGTATGAACAGTGAGTTTGTAGGTCCCTGGATGCAGAGTTGACAGGTCCATTGTGGCTACATGGTCCTTGTCAGGTGTCACTTCTGTCTGCTTCAAGCGTTCTCCTACAGTAGAACTGATGATCATTTCAGCCTGCTTCACCTCTGGATTGAGCAGTATGTGAATGTCTTTTCGTACTGGAATAGGATATACAACATACACAGGAGCCGACTTTTTCTCGACCACTCTTACCTGGAAAGAGCCTTCTGAAGAGGTCTGCTGATCGTCTGATGCAAGGATATTAACACGTGTTACGCCCGTCTTCAATGGTCTCAACTGTAGGTTTTCATTGTTTATTGAAGCGTCAGCGATACCGTTATTCATAACATTTGCCTTATATGTAAGCTGCTTGTTACCACTGTGTGTGTAGTGATTGTTCAGAGAAAGACTTACAGAACCCTCATCCAAACCAATGATATAGTTATCAAATGGTGTCTCTAATGTCGGTGGAACATACTTAAGAATACGGAAAGTGAGTGTCTTAACAGTAACTGCACCTAAGTCATCAGTGAACAAAAACGAGCAAGTATAGCTTCCTGGAGCAAGGACTGGGACTATATTGACCGTCACAATGCCGTGGTTCAGACTGTAGGATACACCCTTTGTCTCACCATTAGTCTTCATACTCCATTCCTGACCATCAGGGTCAGCAACCTTAAAGTTGAATGTTTCCTTGCCATCAGTGGGCACATCAAGAATCTTTCGGGGAAGTCTGTGACCTCAGGAGCATGGTTCAGCTTCGTTTTACAGTGCTGGATGACTGGTTGAGAACTGTTTCCCCAACGGTCGACAGCCACTATTGCAATGTTATAAGACTGATCATCTCGGAGGTTATCAAAGGTGAAATGCAGTGTTTCACCTAACTTATGACCAACTGCATTGACCTCTTTGTAAGTCATATTCTTGATGTTTTCCGTCGTCAACTCATCCTGACTGATGTACAAACGATAGAAAGTAGCAGTCTTATCTTCGTCCTTTACAACACTCCATGTTGCTGTTATATCCGTGAAATCAGGTGTTAGTTTGAGAGAATTAACCTCCTCTGGGGCAATCTTTGTATCCGATTCAAAGGCTGCTTCAGCATCAATGAAACCATTACCCAGCTTGTTTATAGGTAGGATTCAGTTCATTAATGTTATAAGGACGGTAAGCTGTGGTCAGACGGGTCTTCAATTCCTCATTGGTAAAGCCCTGTTTACCAAAGTAAGAAGCGATAAGTGCAGCTATACCAGACACATGTGGACATGCCATAGACGTCCCTTGGAAGTATGCATAGCCTGATGCTGCCTTGCTTTTAGGTACCGTACTGAGCACACCTGCTTGTGTTCCGAAGGTGTCTTGGTCACCTCCTGGAGCCGTAATGGTCACCCATTTGGCATAATTACTATAACTTGCTTTACTGAAATCCCATGCCATTGCAGCCACAGAGACCACCTTTGAGTAGCAAGCGGGGTATGCTGAGAAGTCCTTATTCTCGTTACCTGCAGCAAAAATCACCACTCCTCCCTTCATAGGAGAGTCTGCTTTCTGTTGTCCGGAAGCGTCACATCCAGCGTTCTTGATGAAGTAATCGATTGCTTCTTTCAGCATTTCAGGCATCTCAGTGACGCCAGCTGTAGACGAATAGCCCCAAGAATTCTGGCAAATAATAGCCCCATTGTCCGCAGCATACTTGATTGCAGCAGCTGCATCACCCTGTTCGTTCTTGTTACGGAATATCTGGCAGCTCATAAGACGTACCCCACTGCCAGTCGAACCATCACCACCAGCGATACCAGACACGCCCTTTCCGTTGTTATTTCGTGCTGCAACAGTACCTGCAACATGGGTTCCATGCCCTTCATCATCAGGTTCAATGGTACCTCCAACGACGTCTGTTGCCTCTACAAAGTTATATCCATTAACATCGTCAACGAACCCATTTCCATCGTCATCAACGCCTGGTTGCCCGTTTTTCTCCTTCTCATTGACATAGAGATTATCGACCAAATCCTCATGCGTAACGTCTATTCCACCATCTACAACGGCTACAATGACATTGCTTTTACCCGTTGTATACTTCTCCCAAACAGGTAAAACGTTACAGTCAGCACCCTTTTTAGCACGTGGACTGATGGTCCCATCATTATAATAATGCCATTGTTTCGACAGTAGAGGGTCATTGAAAGCACTGTTCCCCGACCGTGTCTGCATGCCAGAAGCTGATCCTTCATAAGGCACAGAGGTCTCTTTTGGCTGTAAGATAGGCAAGATTCGCTCTGCAAACTCCACCCCTTTCACCTTATTAAAGTGCTCAATTACAGCTGAGACATCCTTACTATCATCGAAATATATGGTGTACCACCTGTCAAGACCTGCTGCCTTGGTGCGTGCTTCATAGACTCCTGCGGGCTTAAAGACCCTCTCCATCCTGTAAGCACCAGCATAATTCATTGCCGAAAGCATAGGAGAAGGAACGCTCTGCAGATCTATTTTTCCACTGCGAGTAGCTGGAATGGCACGTGTAGCAGCTTCGGTCAGCTTCACATTGATACGTCCTTTAACGGCAAAGACATTCTTATCAATGATCACAGAACGTGTGTTGGAATTGGGAGAGTCCGTCTCCAGACTATCCTGACACGATGTTGTGAGCATCAGACCAGCAACGGCACACGCACATAAGTATATAATCTTCTTATTCATTGCATTAAGATTGAAAGTTATTTCCTTGTTTTGTATTCCTTAATCATGCGTTCTATCTTCGCCATTCTCTGCTGTCTGCTACCTGCAAAGAGCGATGGTTTGTAGAGAACACTTATCTGCATGACTGGTTTTCCATCATTGACATCGGAGTATTTTCCGCCAGATATAGCCAGAGTTAGATAGTCTGAACGACGTGCATAGACGTGATGTCTACCGTTATAACTCACAAACTCAAAACCATTTGACGTGAGTAACTTGTCAAATTCACGTGTGATGAACCACTCATTGCCATACTGCCAGATGCCCAAGTTAGGCTGACTGAAGCTCAAGATGTACTGTTCAACACTCCCAACCATATCCGCTGCAGCTGGATTATCCCCACCTCGCATATAGAAGAAGTAGGTTCGTGCCACCTGAACAGGGTCGGTTGTCTTGTAAACAATAGCTTCAATCTCCCTATTTCGGGATACTTGTCGCTTCACTTCCTCGCTCTTTTGTCCTGCTTCAAACGACTCAACATCACTGATTTTCTTGTCTTTCTGATTCAAAAGAGCCAACGGTCCGAGGTCAAGATGCGTGAAAGTATCATACGGACGGTCCTGTGTATGGATCTGATCAAAGAACAAAACAACACTGTTATTACTCTCCATGATGTCCACATCCATGGTCATCTGGTCCTTGATATTGACGTAATGATTTGTGTCTTTGGCGTCTCTTGTATAGCCATTTGCCGTGAGGAAGTCCTGGAAAGCCTGTGATTTCACAGCGTCAACACCCTCTTTCACCAGCGAACGGGTATATATACGAGTAGCCGTAGAGTGCTCTGTATCATGCACATAAACAACATCTTTAAACAAAGGTGACGGCGTTTTGAAGAAGTAACTCTCCTCATAGATACCGTTATCAGGGTCAGGTGAGCCATATTCCGACAGTATACTACCTCGCCGAATCTCGTAATCCATCATCTTATGGATGCTGAATGGGTTTCCAGGATTGCATGCTAAGATGAATAAAGCCACACCCGGTTGACGAACAACAACGCTAAAGGGCTTTTCACCAACAGTCAGTGTGAGGGTCGTTTTCCGCTCTGTTGTTGTGTAATTAGGCTTTGAATAGAACTTCAAAGCATGCTTCTTTTTTACAATCTGCAGCCAATCAGTGGTTTCATGCTGACGTAATTCATACGTATTGTCACCGTTTCCAACATCAACAGACGTTGTCCCACCAGCCTGTGGCAGCATAATCTCACCGTTAGCGATGCTCAACGTGAAGTCGGAAGAGCTTTGTGTCACTGCTATTTTCTCAACTGCCAGACCGCCATCAACAAGGATGTAACTACTACGTTCAGCCCCTGTAGTATTCGGATCAGCCTTTACTGCAATCTGATTTCCGTTCACTGTGAGGTGAATCCACGCCTTTGGTGTTGTGGCAATCCACTCTTTACAGTTCGTGTTCACAGTGATTGTCTGTTCATCAACCTGTCCGGAGAAGTTAATCTCCTTCTCTGAGACATTCAGATAAGGTTGTTCAAAACTGTCTTTCTCGGCACATCCTGCCATCAATGCTACCAGCATACAGAGCAGAGAGAGCCGAAACAGTTGGTATATATTTGTTATACGCATATCCTATTATATATAAGGTGTAACACACTTCTTTAGAATTTCAGTGCCTTTTTGGCTGCAACAAACTTCTGTTCCATCCTCTCCTGTGCCTTAACAGCCTTGCTTCCAGCACCCGATACGGTAGCATCAAAGTTGTAAAGAAGTGCCAAAACAGGTTGATTATTGTCCAAAACGCAGGTCACATCAATAACAAGATGGTCGCGTTCACGTGCAAAGAAGTGGTTATTACCTGATGAACGGAGGAAAGAGAAGCCCTCTTCACCGAGTTTCTTACGTAACTCTTTCGTCACAATCCACTTCGTTCCGTACTTCCATACACCAAGACTTGTGTTCTTAAAGATAAGTGCTCCAATCTGTACACTACCTAAATTATCCGGTGTTTTACCGTCTTTATCCGTCGTATAGAACACATGGATGCGTCCATAGGCTGCCATTGGATCCGTATTATCCTTCAGAGTATATTGCAATTGTGATACTTCCGTGTTCTTATATTCGTTCATTGTGCGTTCTTCTTCCTTGCTTCCAGCATTCTTTTCATATGCTTCAACGTCGGCAACCTTTACGTTCGACTTCTGTAAAAGCTCAAGCGGATAGTAAGGAAGAGCGTTGAATGTCTTGTAATCACCCACCTGTTTAATGATTGGAGTGAATGTAAGATTAACGCCTTCATTGCTCTCCTTCTCAGAGATATACACCTTCAGCGTCAGCAATTCCTGCTCATTGGTGTACTCTCTGTCCGACTCAGAGTTACTTCTAACATAGCCATTGTCCGTGAGGAACTTATCAAAAGCCTTGTCTTTTACTGCTGCAATGGCTTTTGAACCATCACCAACAGTGATAATCTGTGACGGTGTTATACCGTCTGAACTGCAGTACTGAATGAGGGTAAAGATAGGAGAAGGTGTGATGAAAGTGTACATCTCTTCCAGTCCGTAGGCTGGCATTGCAGCCTGATACTCGCGGAGATAACTGCCACGTCCAAGCTCATACTCCATTATTTTGTGCACATCCTGCGGAGCACCAGGGTTTATTGGGACGATATAACGTTGTATTCCAGCCTGTGAAACAACGATCTCACGGATGACACTACCGCTCTTTGCATAGAGTTTCACCTCACGTTGCTGATAGCTGTCGTTGCGTTCTGCAACCAGTTTTATCTCCTCTTCTGACTTGATAATCTTCAACCAACTTACCTCTTCACTGGGTGTCACATCGTAAACGGCAGCATTTGTGGTGACATCAACAGTCTTTTCACCACCCGTTTGAGGAAGATAGATAGCCGTAGGAACAACATCGAGCGTCACATCAGCAGCACTCTGGCGCACCTCAATCTTAGCCGTTGCACCGTTAGCGTTGACGATGACATAGCCCGTACGCTCTGTTCCCATCGTGTTTTCGGTAACTTTCACCTTCAGAACGTTGGCATCCTGAACCAGTGAAAGCCAATCACCTTCCTGTGGAGACGATGCTATCCAGTTGCCTTGATTGGTCGTTACACTGATGGTTCTTTCGTTTACACCCTTGTCAAAGGCAATGCTGTTCTCAGAAAGAACTAATGTTGGTGACTCGAATTCATCTTCCTTTGCACACGAGAACATACAAAGAAGAATGCTTCCTAACAATAGGAAAAGAATGTTTTTTTTAAGATTCATACTCTTCAAGGATTTAATCAAGATAAAAAATATTTAGATTTTGTTTCGTAAACATGGTTGTCAGACTTACTTATCGTAAGCGGAACGGATACTGATTATTATGCTTCTGTTTAGGCTTTTATTCAGATTAACATTGCAAATGTATTATATAATTAGGAGAAAAGCAAGTCAATTCCCTTAAAATGCCTTTTCGTTTCGGTTTTGTGATCACTTTCTTTTGGTCTTTATTCAGTATTTATAGGGTAAGTAAAAATATTGTGCAAAGGTACTTTCTTCCCACAAATGCAACAATACCTAATATTAAGTAAATTTTAAAACAGTATTGTGAAAAGTACTTATCATGTCCTCTTATGTAATGATTTATTCATATATGGAAAGTGAACTACGCCCTTTTGCATTGTAAAAGGGCATGTTTTGCATTGCAAAAGGGCATCTTTTACACTGTAAAAGGGCGTCTTTTACATTGCAAAAGGGCACCTTTTACGAACCTGTTTTCAACCTATTGATTATCTGTTGGTTACAAAGTCGATTTTGAAACATTTTCGATGAAAATATGAGTTATTGTGGTCTGATTATTGTAAGGTTATTTCATGCTATGCAATCTACAGTTCTCAGTAAGTCAACTGTCTCTCTTTGTCACCGCAGTCATAGCCCCTCTACTTCCCCGATTATACAAATTTAATCGTTGGTTTTGATTTTTTTATCCATTCATAGGCTATGTTAAAGAGATTAATTATACTTTTGCAGTGTATTTAACGACAAATAGAGAGAACGTAAACGAAAAAGGTTTAAGCATGGATAGGCAAGTTTTTCAAACTGATTCCCGCCAACGTTGGAATCGGTTCAAGTGGACATTACGTGTTTAATAACGATAGCCATACTGCTGGGAGTGGTATTCTTGGCAATGTTTGCATTGGAAGGTAGTCCGCAGATGCCCTTCCGTCACGATTACCGAAGCGTTGTTTCGGCAAGCGAACCACTATTAAAAGACAACAAGAGAGCTGAAGTTTACAAGTCGTTCCGTGACTTCTTCAAGGAACAGAAGATGCACAGTAACTATGCAAAGGTGGCTGCAAGACAGCGTCGTTTCGTAGGTCATACGGACAAAGTGACGCAGAAATACATCAAGGAATGGACTGATCCACGCATGGGAATACGCTCTGCATGGTACGTAAACTGGGATAAACATGCTTACATCTCGCTGAAAAACAATCTTAAACACCTCAATATGGTGCTGCCTGAGTGGTATTTCATCAATCCAAAGACCGACCGTATTGAAGCACGTATCGACCAACGGGCACTTAAACTCATGCGCCGTGCACACATACCTGTCCTCCCTATGCTGACGAACAACTACAATTCAGCCTTCCGTCCAGAGGCTATCGGACGTATTATGCGCGATAGTACGAAGCGAATGGGGATGATCAACGAGTTGGTTACAGCTTGTAAGCGTAACGGTTTTGCTGGTATCAACCTCGACTTGGAGGAACTGAACATCAATGATAACGCCCTTCTCGTCACACTTGTGAAGGATTTTGCACGTGTTTTCCATGCGAATGGACTCTATGTAACGCAGGCTGTTGCACCATTCAATGAGGATTATGACATGCAAGAGCTTGCTAAATATGATGATTATCTCTTCCTTATGGCTTATGATGAGCACAATGCAGGAAGCCAGGCGGGCCCTGTCAGCTCGCAAAGATGGGTTGAGAAAGCCACAGACTGGGCTGCAAAGAATGTCCCAAATGATAAGATTGTACTCGGTATGGCTACCTATGGCTATAATTGGGCACAGGGTCAGGGAGGTACAACCATGTCTTTTGACCAGACAATGGCTACGGCTTTGAACGCAGGAGCAAAGGTAAACTTCAACGATGATACGTATAATCTGAACTTTTCTTACCAAGATGAAGATGACGGAACACTGCATCAGGTGTTCTTTACAGATGCTGTCACAACGTTCAACATCATGCGTTTCGGTGCTACATACCATCTTGCAGGCTTCGGTCTGTGGCGTTTAGGCACTGAAGATCGCCGAATCTGGAAGTATTATGGCAAGGATTTGTCGTGGGAGAGCGCTGCTCGGATGCCAATAGCAAAGATAATGCAACTCAGTGGGACGGACGATGTGAACTTTGTTGGCTCTGGTGAGGTGCTCAATGTTACTTCCGAACCCCACGCAGGACGCATTGGTATCGTGTTGGACAAGGACAATCAGCTCATCATTGAGGAACGTTATTATTCCCTTCCGGCTACTTATACGGTGCAAAGGCTCGGAAAATGCAAGGAGAAACAGTTGGTTCTGACTTTCGATGATGGCCCAGATAGTAGATGGACTCCGAAGGTTCTGAGCATATTAAAGCACTATAAAGTACCTGCAGCATTCTTTATGGTGGGCTTACAGATGGAGAAAAACATCCCGATAGTTAAGGATGTGTTCGACCAAGGATACACCATTGGCAATCACACCTTCACCCATCACAACATGATTGAGAACTCAGACCGTCGCTCTTTCGCCGAATTGAAACTCACAAGAATGCTTATTGAGAGCATAACAGGTCAGAGTACGATTCTCTTCCGTGCTCCTTACAATGCCGATGCAGACCCAACTGACCACGAAGAGATATGGCCTATGATCATAGCAAGCCGTAGAAACTATCTCTTTGTTGGGGAATCTATTGACCCAAATGACTGGCAACAGGGTGTAACAACTGACCAAATATACAAGAGAGTACTTGATGGTGTGCATCAAGAGTACGGACATATCATCCTGTTACATGATGCTGGAGGCGATACACGTGAGCCAACTGTTAAGGCATTGCCCCGTATTATCGAGACATTACAGCGTGAAGGCTATCAGTTTATATCCTTGGAGAAGTACTTGGGGATGAGCCGTCAGACCCTAATGCCACCTATTAAGAAGGGTAAAGAGTACTATGCTATGCAGGCAAACCTTAGCTTAGCAGAGTTGATTTACCATATCAGTGACTTCTTAACGGCGTTGTTCCTTGTCTTTTTGGTGCTTGGTTTCATGCGACTTGTCTTCATGTACGTGCTTATGATACGGGAGAAAGAGCTGAAAACCGCCGTAATTACGCTCCGATTGACCCACTGACAGCCCCTGCAGTGTCAATCATTGTCCCTGCATATAACGAAGAAGTGAACATCGTTCGTACGATAAGTAACCTCAAAGAGCAGGACTATCCATCACTGAAAATATATCTTGTGGATGATGGAAGTAAGGATAATACACTTCAAAGGGTAAGAGAAGTGTTTGAGAATGATGATAAAGTCGTCATCATAAGTAAGAAGAATGGTGGTAAGGCATCTGCCTTGAACTACGGAATAGCAGCCTGTTCAACAGATTATATAGTATGTGTTGATGCCGACACACAGCTCTATAAGGATGCTGTCAGTAAGTTAATGAAGCATTTCATAGCAGACAAAACAGGTAAATTAGGTGCTGTTGCAGGCAATGTAAAGGTAGGAAATCAACGCAATATGCTCACCTATTGGCAGGCTATTGAGTACACTACAAGCCAGAATTTTGACCGTATGGCATACTCTAATATCAATGCTATCACGGTGATTCCGGGGGCTATTGGTGCCTTCCGCAAGGATGTTCTGGAAGCTGTAGGAGGATTTACTACCGACACGTTAGCAGAGGATTGCGACTTAACCATGAGCATTAACGAGCATGGATACCTAATAGAGAACGAGAATTATGCCGTTGCTATGACTGAAGCACCAGAGAGTTTACGTCAGTTTATCAAGCAACGTATACGTTGGTGTTTCGGTGTTATGCAGACCTTTTGGAAGCATCGTGCATCATTATTTGCGCCATCTAAGGGTGGATTTGGTATGTGGGCAATGCCTAATATGCTTATTTCCAATACATTATCCCTACCTTCTCACCTATAGCAGATGTCCTTATGCTCTTCGGACTGTTCTCAGGTAACGCCAGTCAGATATTCATTTATTACCTCATCTTCCTCCTTGTAGATGCCAGTGTATCAATCATGGCTTACATCTTCGAGCATGAAAGTCTGTGGGTTCTGCTGTGGATCATTCCACAACGGTTCTTCTATCGTTGGATAATGTATTATGTATTGTTCAAGAGTTATCTAAAGGCTATCAAGGGAGAGTTGCAGACATGGGGTGTACTGAAGCGTACCGGACATGTGAAAGGAGCACAGACTATTTCTTAGTCAGTGCTCTTCCCGTATCCCAAGCAGACGTTTTGCCCATCGAAGAACAACGATTGCACTGATGACAGCCACTGCTGAGTCAATCCAAGTGATGCTCCAGAACATCGCACAGACCAGTCCTATGATGGCACCTATCTCCGTTAGCGCATCAGAAAGCACATGAAGATAGGCTGCATGGCTGTTATAATCAGTCGTACCGTGGTGCCCATGCAGTACGGAAGCACTGATAGTATTAGCGATAAGACCCACGAAAGCCGTACCAAGGGCGAACTCGTAATTGATAATCGTACTGCCTGAAGTGAGTCGTTCTATTGCTTCTGTGATGATGAAGACTGCCATCAGCACCAGAAAAATACCACTTGTAAAGGCTGAAAGGTTCAGAATTTTATCCCCATCGTATTGTGTTGCGTCCTTGCTATTCAGTCTTCTAACCAAGACATAAGCACCCCAGTTGAGTCCTATCACAAGCACATGCGACCCCATGTGTACTCCATCGGCAAAGAGAGCCATAGAGTACGACGTCAAGCCGACGATGATTTCAGCCAGCATCATGCAGAAAGTGAAAATCACAACAAAGGCTGTTCGCTTCTCTTGTGCCGACCGTTCTATCTTGTTTGTCATTCTTCTGTTCTTCTTTCTATTACTTATTCCAGCAAACCAAAGTGTTTGAAAGCATTCAGTATGCCGTCTTCATCCACGCTTGTCGTTACGTAATCAGCCACTGATTTCACATCATCATTGGCGTTCCCCATGGCAACACCGATGCCGGCAGCCTGCAGAATACTGATGTCATTGCCCCCATCTCCGAAGGCAATGCACTCCGAAGGACTGATACCAATGTGTGCTGCAACCTTCAAAAGGGCGTTGCCCTTGTCGGCTCCCTCCACGGTTATGTCAGTAAAAGCAGGATGCCAGCGTGCTGAAATACAATGTGGCATGTGCGGAAGTATCTCCTTTTCGTCCTCTACAGAGAAGAAAGGTGTGAGCTGTAAGACGGGCTTTTGCAGGAGTGAATCAACTGATTTATGAATGTCTATGTTGTCAACTCCAAGGTCTCTGACGAAGATTTCGTCAAAGATATGCGTATGATTGCGAATCCCAATGTCCTTCTTTCCACAGACAACAACGGCATAACCTCGCTTGTCAGAGTCTTCAATCATGGCTTGTACAGCCTCTTTTGGTAAAGGCATCATCGTGATATCTTCGTCTCCAATAAGCTACATGCACCGTTAAAGGCGATGTATCCGTCGACCAATGGGCGTACAGCATCAATGTTGTTGATGATGGCTACGGGCCGACCAGTAGCGATAAAGATCTTCACACCACGCTCTTTCACTTGCTTAATAGCCTCAATCGTAGAGCTTGGAACCTGATGAGTACGGAACGAAACAAGTGTCCCGTCGATATCAAAAAATGCTGCTTTTATTGCCATAAGTTTTCTTTTGGACTACAAATTTAGCGATTTTTTCCCACTTATCAGTCTGTCTCTACAAAAAACAAAGGTGGCAAAAGGAAAATACCTAATAGTAATTATTAGCTGAATTGGGATGAACGAAGATGTTTTTCAAGGATTGTAAAGCACACGATTCTATTGTTATTTCCTACTTCACAAAGACGGTTCAGCTTGCATTCTCAAATGAAGTATCATCTGCGTAAGAACTGCCTATACAGCAAACCTACATGTTTTAACCGATATGAAAAGGCATTACAAAAAAGGAAAGCTAATCTTTAAGAAAACAACAAAATATCGTTTTCAGAGCGGTTTGTAACCATCAGACAATCAATACATTACAAAACCGTTTCTAAAAGACGCCCTTTTACCATGTAAAAGATGCCCTTTTTGCATGGTAAAAGGGCATCTTTTGAAGTGCAAAAGGGCATGTTTTACAACGCAAAAGGGCATCTATTGAAAAGCCGTTGTGAATAAATTTTACAGTGAAGGGATGAAGGATGTTTCATTCCTCACCATGATCAGCAGTTGAAATGCTTCAGAATGTCATCTCACCAAAGATGATTCTGCCATCCGTTGTCATTCCTTCTACGATGACTCTATAGCCTGAACGACAGGTTGAAGGAAGTGAGAAACGCACTGACTGACCGCGAAGAGACGGATTCCAGAAAGGTGTCTGCCACGTAGGAGTATACGGTTGAGAAGGCTGATAACCCAGCGTTGTGAACGTCTTGGTATTGCTTTTCCGCATGGCTTTTGGCTCAAAACCGCCTTTTTTCGTGGTTATGGAGATAACTCCCATGCCTCCTATGGCGCCCCAGATGGCTGTTGATCCCGTCTTAAAGACGTCGACACGCTCAACATCCGACAGCTGTATGTTGTCCAAATCAAAGTCTTCATTCATGAAAGTACCGTCAATGGCAATCGCAGCAGGCTTCCTTCCGTGTATCGTAGCACCACTCCGAACATAGCATTTATCCATATCTACGGTCAGACCCGGTACTCTTCGGAGCAGTTCATGCAGGCATGTGGCACCGATAGATTCGATGTCTCGCAGTCCGAAAGAGAAGTCGGCAGTACGTGCATAGGCATCTGAACGTGAAGCATACGTAGGGCGATGTGAGACGATGTCTACCCCTTTGAGAAGTATTGAACCATTCTTCTTATATAATAAGGAGTCATCGTCAGACGTATTGTTGCTCTTTATCCATCTGTAAGGAGGGAGCTGTGCAGTAAAAGGAGGGAAGGTTTCCTCATCCAACTGTAGTCTTACCGCTGGCTTTCCTGCTTTGTTGAAGGCGTTCAACACGTATTGCGTCCCTTCCGGATAGTCCATTCCTTCAAAGCAAAAACGCCCAGTAGCATCAGTCGTGGTGACCGCAAAGAAGCCTTTGTTAGGTGAAATGAGGTTTACTGAAGCCCCTTCAACACCTTTGTTTCTTATGAGTTGCAGTACCCTTCCACGTATGCAGGCTGATGATTCCTTCTCCTTGGATGCTCTTTTGCAGATACCACGTATCACAGCAGGCATGTCGTAACGCAGCCAATGTGCCCCTTGCAGCAGACTGTCGGCTGCTTCTGGTGACAGAACGGAAGCTGGTTCTTCCTTGTTTCCAGCCATATCACTTGCCAAAAGGAACTCGGATAGGATGTTTGAGTGGGTAGCTGGACTGTCAACCGTGGCTTTTGACACTCTTACAACAACATTCATTAGTTCGTTTTTGTGCAGATTAGGAGCCGTAATGATGCCCTCTATCGGGTCAGCAGACTGTCCTCCGGCGGGTTTAAGCATGATCTTTACTGGGCAAACGTCCTTTCCCTGCTGTGAGAAGATGAGCTTTTCGTCAAGTGAGTTAAAGCCTGCATCAAGGAGAATGAATGACAAAACGCCATCAGGCAGACTGTCATTATGAAGAAGAAGAGGCTTTTGAGGATTGATTTCTCCGAAGTAAAATGGCATAGAACGACAATGACCAAGGAGATGAAGAGGTGTTTTTACGGGGTCTTTTATGTCTAAAACAGACACTTTAATAAAGTCCTTATCCCGCTTAATAGCCAGTTTGTTATTACTGTTTACGCCCTTAGTTTTCACAGAAGGATTCTCAGCAGAAGGCAATATACGTGCTCTTCCTCCGACAAAGATACTCTTCAGACAGTCATATCCTTCCACATTCTGCATGTTACGGGTATAAGAACGGAGCAAATAATGCCCTTTTGCAGCATCCACGGGGATGTCTATATACCCCGTAAAGCCTGATTCATTGCGCAGAATACGCACACGGGACATGACAACACGGTTTGAATCAATCAGTTCCGTATAGACATAATTGCTCAAACTGTCCTCTTGATGCGTCATAGCATTGACCACAAAGACATGGAAAGAGATACGTCCGCCCGGTTGATAACTGTCGGCATCCGTGCTGATATAGGCTTTCTCCTGCGGGAAAAGCACGGTTTGCCGTATGATTCTGTCATAAAGAACATTCCCTGTCTGTGCCTTCATTGTGGCAAAGACAGATGAAAGCAGGATAAAAAGTAGTGTCTTTCTCATCATTGTTGTTTAATTTAGTCATATTACCATTGTTCTTCGAACAGGTAAAAGGTTATGATTTCTTTTCGCAAATATAGTATTTTTATTTGTAACAGTACCTAATATCACGTGTAAAATAGTAAAAAAAGAACATTTTAAGCAAAGAAATGAGTAACTTTGCAAAGAATAATCAATAGGTAAGAAAGGAAAGAACAAACATGATATATCCAAAGAACTTCGAACAAAAGATTGGCTTCACCGAGATAAGGGCACTTCTTCGCGAACGCTGTCTGTCCACTTTAGGTAAGGAAAAGGTGGATGAAATGGCTTTTACCACTGATGCTGTGCAGGTGAATACATGGATGGAAGAGATTCGAGAGTTCAGGAAAATACAGGAAGGAGTTGATGATTTCCCTCTTGATAACTTCTTTGATGTGCGCCAGAGTGTGGCTCGAATTCGTCTGGAAGGAACCCACATGGAGGTGGATGAACTGTTTGATCTCAAGCGTTCGTTGGAGACGATCATCGCAATCGTTGGCTTTCTGAGTCGTGGAGAAGAGACAGAACAGGGCGAGATACGCCACTATTATCCTGCACTCTATGCCCTTGCCGACGGCGTTGCCACCTTTCCTCTCCTTGTTCAGCGCATCTCTCAGATCATTGATAAGTTCGGAAAGATGCGTGATAATGCGTCTCCTGACTTGCTAAAGATACGCCAGGAGCTCGCACGTACCGAAGGAAGCATATCGAGAACACTCTATAGTATCCTGCGTTCTGCCCAAGGTGAGGGCTTAGTAGAGAAAGATGTGACGCCAACTCTGCGTGATGGACGCCTCGTTATACCTGTTGCACCGGGGTTAAAGCGTAGGATTTCGGGTATCATACATGATGAAAGTGCTACGGGACGTACGGTTTATATTGAGCCAACGGAGGTTGTTGAAGCAAATAACAAGATACGTGAGCTGGAGAATGACGAACGTCGGGAGATGATAAGGATACTTACTGAGTTCGCAAAGAAGGTCCGCCCGAATGTGAAAGAGATTCTTGACTCATACAATCTGTTGGCTGTTATCGACTTCATTAGGGCTAAATCGGAGTTGGCAAGGCTCTTTAAGGCTTTCGAACCACAAGTGTCTGAAGAGCCACACATCGACTGGATTCGTGCTATTCACCCACTGTTGCAATTGTCTTTGGAACGGAAAAGCCATCAAATGGTAAATCGTTACGAGTCAGGAGATAATGCTTCTACAGATAAAGTGACGGTAGATGGTAGCTTAAAGGAGGCTGAAGAGACGGTCTTGGAAGAGGAGAATGCAACGCGAAACGTACCATCGAGTGTTGTTCCTCTTGATATTCAACTCACCAAAGAGAAGCATCTGCTTATTATTTCAGGTCCTAATGCTGGTGGAAAGTCAGTCTGTCTGAAGACTGTTGGATTGCTGCAATACATGCTGCAATGTGGTCTTTCCATCCCTATTGGTGACCGTTCTACAACGGGAATATTCAATGATATCATGATAGACATCGGTGATGAGCAGAGTATTGAGAATGATCTCAGTACGTATTCATCCCATTTGATGAACATGAAGATCATGATGCGCCGTGCAAATGGCCGTACATTGATCCTCATTGATGAGTTTGGTACAGGCACAGAGCCGCAGATTGGCGGCGCAATAGCTGAGTCTGTGCTTCGTCAGTTCTGGCAAAAACATGCCTGGGCAGTGATAACTACACACTATCAGAACCTCAAACACTTCGCAGAAGACCATCCCGGGACCGTAAATGGTGCTATGTTATATGACAGACACATGATGTGTCCGCTCTTCCAGTTGGCTATTGGACGTCCAGGAAGCTCCTTTGCAATAGAGATAGCACGCAAGACGGGTATACCAGAGGAGGTCATTCGGGATGCATCAGAGATAGTTGGATCTGATTATATACAAAGTGATAAGTACTTACAGGACATTGTTCGGGACAAACGTTACTGGGAAAATAAACGTCAGACGGTACATAGTCATGAGAAAGAGCTCGAGAAACGCATCGCACAATACGAGAAAGAGATAGCTGCTTTGGAGCAAAGTAGGAAAGAAATCATCAACCGTGCCAAGGCTCAAGCTGAGGAAATCATACGTGAAAGCAACCGAAGAATAGAGAATGCGATACGTGAAATAAGAGAGAAACAGGCTGAAAAGGAGGAGACAAAACGTATTCGTCAGGAGCTGGCTGCCTATGAAGCGGGGTTGATAGATGGTGATAAGGTAGCTGGAAAGCATCATCAACGGATAAATCTGGCAAGAAGAAGATTAAAAACAATGGTCTTTTATCGGATGAAGAGTTCCAAAAGAAGGTTGAAAAGATAAAGAATCGGAAGGAGAAACATGCCCAACACCTAAAGGAAAAGGCTGGAAAGCAGGAAGAAGCAGCCGCTGCTTTGAAGAAAGCAGTACGTGAAAAGCAGGCAGGAGGAGCTATTTTGGCTGGCGATGCAGTACGTATCAAGGGCTTAACAAGCGTTGGTAAGGTTGAATCCATAGATGGTAAGCAGGCTACAGTCATCTTTGGTGACATGCGAACGAAGATGGCTTTGAGTCGATTGGAGCATATTGACGCCCCTACTCTACAGCAAGAACAGAAGCAATTCCAGGCTTATAACTATAGTAGAGAGACCCGTGAGACAATTGATAAACACCGTAATCAGTTCCGACAGGAGCTGGATGTAAGAGGAATGCGTGCTGATGAAGCCCTTACACAGGTACAGTATTTCATTGATGATGCCATCCTTGTCGGTGCAAGTCAGGTCAGAATACTCCACGGAAAGGGCAATGGCATACTGCGACAGCTCATCCGTCAGTACCTTGGAAGCGTCCCTAACGTCACCAATTACCGTGATGAACACGTGCAATTTGGCGGCGCTGGCATCACGGTTGTAGAGCTATAAATATCCCAAAGGCAATATAATGGCATGCGATACGTTACATAAGATAGTATGAATCATCAGCATTTCGTCTATATAAGTCCATCAAAATGGCTCAGAATCATGATGACTGTGTGTCTAATCGTGCTTCTGACAGGTTGTGGAGTGGACAGAAACATAAAGAAAGGAGAGAAGTTTCTTTCCTTAGGGGAGTACTATGACGCCGCAAATCAGTTCAAAACAGCTTATCAACGTACCCCTCCCAAAGACCGAAAGCAGCGGGGTGAGATGGCAAACAAGATGGCTCAAGCCTATGAACGCATCTCTTCTTCGCAACGAGCAGAGGCAGCTTACAGGAATGTTATCCGTTATAAGCAAGACAATGGGGATACTCACAGACAGTTAGCAGCATGCCTTATGAAGGAAGGTGACTATGCTGAAGCTGTTAAGGAATATCAGATTGCACTTGATTCTATGCCCGATAACCAGACGATTGTTGCTGAATTGGAGGCTGCAAAGACTGCTTCAGCTGCCAAAGAACGTGGTTCTAAGTACATAGTAAGCCGCATGGACGTCTTCAACTCTCGTCGTCAGGACTATTCACCAATGCTTTATGGCGATCAATTCAACCAGTTGTACTTCACATCTACACGTAATGAAGCACAAGGAGATGCGATAAGTGGCATCACAGGGGTCAAGGCTGGCGACATATTTGTGAGTGAAAAGGATGACAAAGGGAAATGGGGTACACCGCAGGACATCGTCTCTGGACTGAATACCAAGGATGATGAAGGTACTCCAGCATTCTCTGTTGATGGGCGAGAGATGTACATTACGCAGTGTAAAACAGACCCAAACTACCCTCGATATGCGCAGATTGCAGTCAGTAACCGTGCTGATGCATCATGGGGAGCAGCCAAAAAACTTGAGATTAGTCGTGACTCTCTTTCCAATTTTGCCCACCCTGCCCTGTCACCAGACGGCAATTGGCTTTATTTTACCAGTGACATGCCGGGTGGAAAGGGAGGACTTGACATCTGGAGAGTGCGTCTTAGCGGTGGTACAACAGGTGGTGTTGAGAACTTAGGAGAGCCTATTAATACACCGGGAGATGAGGAATTCCCTACTTTCCGACCGAATGGTGACCTTTATTTCTCAAGCAATGGACATGGCGGTTTGGGTGGTTTAGACATCTTTATAGCCAAGGTTGGGGATGATCATCACTATCATTTGGAACATCCGGGCTACCCATTGAATTCTCAAGGTGACGACTTTGGTATGACATTCGAGGGTCTTCACAACCGTGGTTTCTTCTCTTCTAACCGTGGAGATGCCCGTGGATGGGATCATATCTACAGCTTTGAACTGCCTGAAGTGATACAGACTGTCAAAGGATGGGTCTATGAAATGGATGGCTATGAGCTACCTGCTGCACAGGTTTTCATGGTTGGTGACGACGGAACAAACAAGAAACTATCGGTCAAAGGAGACGGTTCTTTTGAGCAAGAGGTCAAACCTGGCGTTACATATATCCTCCTTGCAACCTGTGATGGGTACTTGAATCATAAGGAAGAGATACACGTCACACCGGTTGAAGACTCCAAAGAACACACCTTACAGTTCCCTTTGGCTGGCATACATGTCCCTGTTTTGATTGATAACATCTTCTATGACTTCGACAAAGCTACGCTTCGTCCAGAGTCAGAGAAGGCATTGGACGGACTGGTTAAGCTACTAAACGAGAATCCAAACGTAACAATTGAACTGTCAGCACACACTGATTACATTGGATCAGCTGACTATAACAAACGTCTTTCACAACGTCGTGCAGATGCAGTAGTGGCTTATCTCACCGCACATGGCATCGCTCGAGACCGTCTGACACCAGTAGGTTATGGCAAAGAGAAGCCTAAGAAGATCAGAAAGAAGCTCACTGAGAAGTATCCATGGCTAAAGGAGAACGACGTTTTGACCGAAGATTTCATCAAGAAACTTGATAAAGAGAAGCAGGAAATAGCCAATCAGCTCAACAGACGTACGGAGTTTACGGTGTTGAGAACAACATATGGTATGTTTGATGACAAGGGGAAATCTCAAGCAACAACCAAAGCCTAAGCCCAAAAAGCCAATAGATGACGACGAAATTATCATTGAATAAGGAATACGAAGCTGAACTTCCGAAGGAGTTTGAGGCATATACACAGGAGCTTTTTGGGGAAGAACGTTATCGGAAATACCTAAAAGGACTCACCGAAAATGCGCCTGTCAGTATCCGATTGAACCCTTTTAAGCTATCAGCTGATGAGTCTATCAACAGCAATTTAAGCCCTGAAAGGGTGCCATGGTGTGATGAAGGATACTGGTTAAGCAGGCGTCCCGACTTCACTTTCGACCCTCTTCTCCATGCAGGAGCCTACTATGTGCAGGAGGCTTCATCTATGTTTCTATCGCATGTGCTGCGCCATTGGGTGAAGAACCCAGTCCTTGCGCTCGACCTTTGTGCTGCTCCTGGAGGCAAAACTACCTGTGCTCGCACGGCACTTCCTGCTGGTTCGTTTCTTTTTTCAAATGAACCGATAGGTAAAAGGGCACAGATCCTGGCTGAGAACGTACAGAAATTCGGGCATAAAGATGTCCTTGTAACCAATAATTACCCACGTGATTATAAGAAAACTACCCTTTCTTTCGATCTGATCATTGCTGATGTGCCCTGTTCTGGGGAAGGAATGTTCCGCAAAGACCCACAGACGATTACGGAATGGAGCACACAGAACGTTGAGAACTGTTGGAAATTGCAGCGTGATATCATTGCAGATATATGGCAAAACCTCAAACCTGGCGGTATACTTGTGTACTCTACGTGCACGTTTAATGCGTATGAAGATGAAGAAAATGTGGCATGGATACTTAAAGAATATGATGCTGAACTGCTCAATGTCCCAACAGAAGCGTCGTGGAACATAACTGGTTCACTTGTAAACAACCCACTAAAAAACGGAAAAGCATTCCCTGTTTATCGTTTTATACCCGGAATAACCCATGGAGAGGGACTCTTTATGGCAGTGATCCGTAAGCATGGAGAGGATGATACACTGTGTCGTCCGACGGATATTCCTGTGGATAAAGCTGTAGCAGAGGCACGTAAGAGACTCCGTGTACTGTCTTACGGGGTGAAAGAAGGCATCGTGAAGGGAAAGAACATCATCCCCGACCATACCCTTGCACTTGCTATTGAGGCTGACAAGAGTGCCTATCCAGCCGTGGACATCAGTTATGAACAGGCAATAAGCTATCTGAGACACGAGGCAATAACGCTTCCAGAGAATACTCCAAAGGGCATTGTGCTCCTCACTTATCATGGTCATGACCTTGGTTTTGCAAAGAATCTTGGCAACAGAGCCAACAATCTCTATCCACAAGAGTGGAGAATAAAGAGCAGTCACATACCCGATAACCCTAAAATACTTATCTCGAACATTAAAACAAACGAATTATGAAACAATATCTTGACCTCCTCAACCGCATACTTGATGAGGGTGTACAGAAAGGTGACCGCACAGGAACGGGCACACTGTCGGTATTTGGAAACCAAATGCGCTTCAATATGCAGGATGGTTTCCCTCTTCTCACAACGAAGAAACTACACTTAAAGAGTATCATCTACGAACTTCTGTGGTTCCTACGTGGGGATACTAACGTGCTTTACCTGCAGGAACACGGTGTGAGAATATGGAATGAATGGGCTGATGAGAACGGAGATCTCGGACCTGTTTATGGTCATCAGTGGCGTTCATGGCCTGATTATAAGGGTGGAACGATTGACCAGATAGCAAACGTTATCGACCAAATAAAGCATCATCCAGACTCTCGTCGTATGCTCGTAACGGCATGGAACCCAGCTGAAGTAGACCAGATGGCTCTCCCACCCTGCCATTGTCTCTTCCAATTCTATGTTGCTGACGGCAAACTATCCCTCCAACTCTATCAGCGTTCGGCTGATACGTTCCTTGGTGTACCGTTTAATATTGCTTCATACGCCCTCTTGTTGCAGATGATGGCACAGGTTACAGGACTTGAAGCGGGAGAGTTCATCCACACAACAGGCGACACGCATCTCTACTTGAACCATCTTGAGCAAGCTAAACTACAGCTCACACGTGAGCCAAGACCGCTGCCTAAGATGAAGATTAACCCTGATGTGAAGGACTTGTTCAGCTTCAAATACGAAGATTTTGAGCTGACTGATTATAACCCATGGCCGCATATAGCAGCCGATGTAGCAGTATAAAGAACCATAGACTATGCAACTTAACATCATTGCAGCCGTAGCTGAGAACCGTGCTATAGGCTATCAGAACGACATGGTTTACTTCATTCGCGAGGACCTTAAGCGTTTCAAACAACTCACAACGGGGCATACGGTCATCATGGGGCGCCGCACTTTCTATTCATTACCTAAGGGTGCGCTACCTAACAGACGAAACATTGTGCTCAGTAGACCGAGACTGACTTCCCTGGATGTGATGTTTACAAGTCGCTTGATGAAGCTCTTCAGCACATAGGTGCCGACGAACAGGCTTTTATCATTGGTGGTGCAAGTCTTTATAAGGAAGCTCTTGCTGTTGCTGACCGCCTCTATCTGACTGAGATAGCAGCTGTTCCGCCACATGCTGACGTCTTTTTCCCTGCTTATGATGACGGTACATGGAAGGTGGAATCACGTGAGGAACGTCCTGCAACGGATGATAATCCTGCCTATGCTTTTGTGGATTACGTGAGGAAGGATGCTTAAACTGTTCAGTGTTGTTGGTATTCTGTTGTAGAAGGCACCGTCTTTTATCTTTTTATATACAGAAGAATTGTGGTACATGAAATAGTCTTACAAAAAAGAAGCTACCAACAACTGCAATTTCATCCATAACCGATTATTTTCAACTTTGTAACTAACACGTTTTCAATAGGTTACGAAACGCATTTCAAAAGGTGCCCTTTTACCATTCAAAAGGGCACCTTTTACACTGCAAAAGGGCATCTTTTACACTGCAAAAGGGCGTCTTTTACAATGCAAAAGAGCATCATGTAGAATGCATAGGGTGAAATTATCTTACATTCATCATACTCTCCTACTCTTTTATTGATTCTTTCATGTATCTTGCAGAGCGTCTGTTGAGTGTACAAGAAACGAAAGAAGGTGTGCCGATAGTCCCTTGAAACGGGAACTCGGCACACCTTTTCTCTTTTCTTCAAACCCTGTCAGAAGCAACCTGTTGTGGGTTGTTCTGACGGTGAAAGGTTCTTATCTGTCCAGATATTTCTGGTATTGTGCTTCAGTAAGAATCTGCTTTAGCTCAGCATCATAAGCCTTGCGTTTAGCACACTGCTCACCTTTCTTACACTCAGCCTTACCGTCTTTCTTGCTGCAATTAGCTCTATCCTTGTTGCATTTCTCTGCCTCTGCCTTCTTGCAGTCGGTCTTCTCCTTGCAACAAGCAGGTTTCTTAGCCTGTTCTTCCTTCTTGCAACAACTTGGAGTAGCACCGTTTGCCTTCTCGTTCTTATGACATTCAGCTGACTCTTCACGCTGACCAGCGAACAGATCGGCGTACTTCTGATTTAGAGAAAGGAGCTTCAAGCCCTGCTCTTGGTTGAGTCCGAGCTTCGCAACCATCTTTGCTGTTACCTGCTGAGGGGTCATCTTACCTTTGCAACAGCTCTTTTCTTTCTGCAGAACGACAGCTGTGCGTGCCTCGAATGTGGTGTTATTACTTGCTGATACGCTTGAAGCAGCCATCAAAGCAGCTGCAAGAAGTGAAAATGTTATACGTTTCATATCGTTTATTTGTTAATTATTAAACATTCATCAGAGCATACTTCTTGCTCTGACACGTACAAAGATACGACAGTAAATCAACATGGGCAATAGCGAGAATGGCGTTTTCTGTCGTACAAGAGGTTATTTAATGATTATTAATAAAAAACAGTTGATAAGTTCAATGGGATATATTGTATCTTTGCAACGGTATTAGTTGTGGATCAATACCCCACATTGATAAATTTAAACGGTAACAAATGAAAGAAGGAAACAGACTGAAAGCGCAGGAAAGGCTTAATGATAGCAATGCTTATAAGGCTATGGAACAGGTGCAGAAGCTCATGGATACTTATTATTTAGATGGTGTCATAGGTCTTCTTCCCTTTGGTATTGGCGATATTCTGGCAGCACTTTTCGCTGTGCTCTACGTGTGGTTTGCCATCGCAAAGGTACGTAGTATCCCGCTTTCACTCGCCATTATCAATAACAGTCTGCGTGATGTGGCATTGGGATTGATTCCGTTTTACGTGGGAGATGTAATAGATTTCTTCCACAAAGCCAACCGACAGAACATGGAATTGGTGCGAGGCTTTGTGGAAGGAGACAAGGATGTCATCCGAGATGTTAACCGAAAGGCTATTCAAAGTGCATTGCTCATTGTCCTGATGGTGGTTATTATCATTGCAATGATGGTACTCGTGGTTAGTCTGACGGGCTGGATCTGGCATAACATCATCCTACTTTTCAACCGTTAGTCACGGTGAATGACGCTGCCACTGCCCTGATGTGTAGCCAGAACAAGCACTTCTGCAATCTGCACATGGGCTGGAGCGGATGCTGCATAGTAGGCAACATCGGCAATATCGGTACCTGTTAACGGCTTAATACCATGATAAATGCTGTTCGCACGCTTGTCATCTCCGTGGAAACGGACGTTAGAGAAGTGTGTTTCTACAAGCCCTGGCTTCACATTCGTGACCCTTACGGCAGTGTGAGCAACATCAATTCGAAGTCCATCTGTGATGGTTTTCACTGCAGCCTTCGTGGCACAATAGACGTTTCCACCAGCATATGCAGCGTCACCAGCCACCGATCCTATATTAATAATGTGTCCACTGTTACGCTCAACCATCTTAGGAACAATGAGACGGGTCATCGTCAGGAGTCCTTTTATGTTGGTATCGATCATCGTATCCCAGTCTTCAAAGTCGCCTTCGTACTCTGGTTCCAATCCAAGAGCAAGCCCTGCGTTGTTGATAAGGACATCTATCTTTGCCCATTCTGTCGGTAAACTCTTAATAGCCTTTGTGGCTGCGGCACGGTTTCGGACGTCAAATGCAAGTGCAAGGACCTTTGTCTCGCCTGTCTCAAGCTCCATTTTGAGTGCTGCAAGACGCTGTTTGTTACGCCCAGTAATAATAACATCGTAGCCACCTTGTGCGAATTTACGTGCACAAGCCTCGCCAATTCCACTGGTAGCACCAGTAATTAATGCTGTTTCTCATTGTTTTTATTTATTAGATATAATCACTCCTGCAAGAATCAGTGCACTTCCCACATATGCAATGGCTGTCATTGGCTCGTCAAGGACGAACGCACTGATCACAACAGTACTGATCGGATTCAGGTAAAGGTAGTTGGATGAGGTCATCGCACCTATCTTTGCGATCACCAATGTCCATAAAACGAAACATAAAAAGGATGCTATCAGCCCCAAAAAGAGCAGATTCAATACCACTTTCGGCGTAAAGAGCATGGCAGAAGTGGCTGTCCAAGGATCAAAAAGGAAAGCTGGTAACACCGTAAGGAGCCCATAAAAGAAGATTTTTCGGGTGATAAAGACAGCTGAATATTGGTGTGATATCCGCTTCATCAGCAAGGAATAGACAGCCCAACATACTGATGCAAGCAGTGCAAGGAGGTCTCCCCAGGGGTTAAGGTGCAACACCAGACTACCATTAAAGATGACTATGGCTACTCCAAGCAATGCTATTACAGAGCCAAGGATAAGACTCCACGTTGCTTTGATGCTCTTTACAAACATAATACCAAGGATAACTGTCATCAAAGGGGCTGTACATACAATGAAACTAACGTTGTTTACATAGGTCAACCCTACTGCATAATTCTCAGCAAGGAAGAAAACTGAGCCGCCAGTGATGCCCAATAACACCATAATAAGCTCATCCCGCCATGTTTTTGAGAAGAGTTTACGAGGTGATATGAACCAAATACAGACGTAAGCAATGATGAAACGGAGGACAAAGATCTCTAAAGGAGTGAGTCCACTGTTGAAAAGTACTTTCGTATTGACGAACGTTGCACCCCATATACCTACTATTGCAGCAGCGAGAAGGTGCCAATGTAAAGTGTTATTCTTCGTTATTGACATAAGAAATGTAATGGATTGGGCAGTCTTCTGCCCTTAGTTATCAGAATTAAGACGGAAGATATGATTAAAATGAGGCCTATTACGACCGTGATTGTCAATGGTTCACCCATCAATGTGATACCAATTGCCATGGCAGTAAGCGGTTCGAAGGCTCCAAGGATGGCTACACTGGCTGAATCTATCAGTGTTAGAGACCGTACAAGGGTAACATTGCTCACCGTAGTAGGTACCAATCCCAACAGAATCAACGATAAAAGAGAACTCCCATCACTGATTCTGTCTATCCCACCAGTGGTAAAATTGGAGTAAAGGATCAACAATAGCATTGCCATAAAGAATATATAGAAGTTCACTTTCAGTGCTGGTAGCTTGCTGACACGCATGTGTGGGAATATAACCATGTATATGGCATAGAGCAATCCGGACGACATTGCCAGGATAACACCCATGCCTGACTTTATACCTTCCGTCTGTCCGATGCCTCCAAGGAAGAAAACTCCAGCTATGGCAAGCACTATTGCAAGGCTAATACGCAGTGTCAGACGCTCATGAAAGAAGAGAATCAGGAGTATTTCGGTCCAAACTGGATACGAAAGAGCAACGTTGTTGCCACACCACCAGGCATATACTCATAACTTCCGAACAAACAGACAGCTGAAATGGCGTACATCAGTGCAAGAAACATGATCCTTAGTCCGTCTCCCCAGCTTATATGCAGACTCTGTTTGCGCCATAACAGTACAGCAATCATAAACAGACAACCGAAAGCAAAGCGATAAATCAAGACCGAAGGAAGCTGCATCCCTGCCTCCATTACAGGTATAGAGAAGAGCGGAATCGTACCAAAGGTTATGGCAGAGACGCTTGCATAGCCATAACCTTTTATGTTTGATGATAAGTTCACAACTTGTTGATTACATTAAAGAATGACGTTTACAAGTGCAAAAATACTTATTTTTTTTGTAATATCAGCCGTGATGCACCGTGAAAGATTATGTTTTACAGTATAGAACACACCACTTCGCAAGATTACAGATGCCTTGTAATCTTATTACAGATGCTTTGTAATCTTATTACTGACGCCTTGTAGTCTTATTACCGACGCCTTGTAATGGTTTGTAATATCGTCTTTGGGATGGTATTCTTACGGAATATCTTCGTAATTCTTCTGCTTTTCAGCGAGTTCCTTATCGCCCATCTTCGTGTAACATGCTATGCCATAGTGATCACGAAGCTGTCCGTTATTGACGTTAACCTTCCCCAAGTAGAGCACTAAAAGCAGCTTTGTATCTGTGCAAGAGTACACCCTATCGAAAGGATTGGGGTTCTCCCCAATGTCAATAGCATTGTTTGAACTGTCATAATGATAATTAGTTGTTGATTTGTTAAGCTTCCCCAACGCATCATTATAGAAGAATTTCGTTATCTTATTCTTACTGAAATAGAAGTCAGAAGGCCCATAACCTATTGCACCTTTATAGTAATCAGTTGAAGAAAGACTACCATCCGACAGGATTTCATAGGTTCCTAAGTGCCTCCAACCATGGTCGGTTACCTTTGAAAAGAACTCATCTGAAGTAACTGTCGGCAGTTTGTTAAGGTCAATCTTACCCTTCGGCAAGAGATGGGTGACACTCTCTTCGCCCTCATTATCATCACTTGAACAGGCTGTAAAGCACCCTATTGCAAGCAGAGCGACTACTAAAAAAAGTAAATAACGTTTCATCATGCTATGTATTTTAAGATGTTGCAAAGATAAGAAAATACTTTATAAGGATATTGATATATAACCTTTTTAACTTAAAGAATTATCTTTGAAGATTTAGTTAACAATAGATAATTTATTTATAGAATATTTGGTACACCCAAAAGGAATACCTACCTTTGCATCGTTTACAATAAATCATATTTTATTAACAAACCTGCTATCAATGGGAAGTAACCCATTTAGCATGTATAAAAACCTAAAGCACAGTTTAGAAGATGAAACGTACAGTAGTACTTGTGGTCACAGTAATGGCTTTCGGATTGACAGCTTGCACACAGAATAACAAGCCTTCAAATAACAATAAGGCGCAGGCAAACGCTGAAATCAGTATCAAGGGTGACGAGACAAACGGTCAGGAAGAAGGCAATGAGCAGAGCATGAGCGTTAAAGAGATGAACGCCGAGATGTTCAAACACAACATAATGGATTACAAAAAGAATCCAAATAAATGGCAATTCAAAGGTGATAAGCCTGCGATTATAGACTTTTATGCAACATGGTGTGGTCCTTGTCAGATGACAGCACCTATCCTTGAAGAGGTTGCACGCGACTATAACGGGCAGATAGATGTCTATAAAGTGGATGTTGACAAGCAACGCGAACTGGCTGAACTCTTTGGTATTCGTTCCATCCCTTCCATCCTTTCATCCCGAAGGTGGGTGAACCGAAGATGAAAAAGGGTGCAATGAACAGAGAAGAGTTCGAAGAAGCTATTAAATCAACATTGCTGCAATAATTAAATTGGGCATGTTCTTCTCTCCTTTCCCATCTGTTTTGCGGTGGGAAACGGAAGAGACAAGATACAGAAAGGAGACAGATCACACGGTCTGTCCTCTTTTTTTTTGTTGTATTCATACTAAAACAAACCATACAACGTTATGTTTACAACATATAATCTCGATCATAAACGAAACAGAAGATGGATGAACACCATGAAACGTCCCTATATATAATAAGGTGTAAAGGAAGAAAAGAAAGAACAGAAGTTAGGTTATTGTAAACAGTAAAGTAAACTTACAGATTTAAGAACATGAAGAAGACCAAAACGAATGGAAATGATCTTTTTACGACTTTGTAATACAGTCACTATCAAATAGTTACAGATGG
>BNJU01004286.1_pt1 | contig 132317 bp, 152 predicted proteins | sample 8539281 | NCBI WGS metagenome assembly BNJU01 (sample SAMD00202456, study PRJDB9452) | human saliva metagenome | isolation source: human saliva | place: Japan
TGGCGCGACGCGATGCGATGAGCGCACCAATGCCAGCGACCAGGACCGCGACAGCGCCAACCGCAACCCACATGGCCGTGGTGCCCGTGGAGGCGATGGTCTGCGGACGAGTCTTCGACGGGGTCGAAGGCTGCGACTGGGCAGGTGCCGGAACGACCGGAGCCGTGGTGGTCGGGGGTCGACGGGCCGGGGGCCGGAGCGGAAGGCTCAGGCGTGGTCGGGGTCGACGGGCCGGGGGCCGGAGCGGAAGGCTCAGGCGTCGTCGGGGTCGACGGGCCAGGCGCGGGAGCGGAAGGCTCAGGCGTGGTCGGGGTCGACGGGCCGGGGGCCGGAGCGGAAGGCTCAGGCGTGGTCGGGGTCGACGGGCCAGGCGCGGGAGCGGAAGGCTCAGGCGTGGTCGGGGTCGACGGGCCGGGGGCCGGAGCGGAAGGCTCACCGACCGACGGGTTCGGGATCTCCGCGGCCGTGCACTTCGTCAGCGCGGCGCGGTACTCCTCGGCTGTCAGGTAACGCTCAGCCTTGTTGTCACCCTCAAGGACGGTCACGCCGCCATCCTTCTCAGGACGCACGGAGGTGTCAGCAGCGATCGAGTCAGCAACCTTATCGAGCTGAGCGTCGAGTTCCTCGAGGTCCGCAGCAGGCTTATCCTCAGAGACCGAGGCCAGGTAGTCATCCAGGGCCTTCTGAGCAGCATCGACAGCGGCCTGAGCGTCAGCAACGGCCTTATCGGCATCAACCGAGGGCTTATCGTCGACGGGAGCAGGAGTGGGGGTCGCCGGAGCGGGCGCAGGGGTCGCCGGAGCCGCGGCACCATTCTTGGCGGGCAGAGTCGAGACATCCACGGGGAGGGCAGAACCCGGGAGCGCGCCAACCATCTTTTCCCAGGAGTTTGCACGCTGCTCATCGCCGGATCCAGCAAGGCCGGAGACGTAGTTCGTATTGTCTGTATTGAAGGCCTTGCCGTCGAAGCCGTAGGCCGAGGCCGTGTCACCGGTCGTGTGGAAGCGCGACAAGTTCGGCGAACCACCGGTGACGCCATAGAACTTCTGCGTGCCGTAGACGCGTGTGCCCTCACTGCCCTTGGCAATGTACACACCGACGCCAACAGTGTTGCTCGCACCGAGCATGTTACGGTCATGCCCCTTAGAGTTCTTCCATTGATCGAAGAGATCAGCAGCAGCCTGCGCAGGAGTCTTCATGCCGCCGCCGGCAGAGAAGTTCTCAAGGTGGTTGTAGGCGATATTTTCAGCAGCAGACATGGTATCTGCTCCGTCGAGAGCTCCCTGCCCCATGTTCTTGTAGGACTGATCATGCTCGAAAGAATCGGTATCGGACATGTGCTTGCTCCACGAGCGAGCATCGACAGTAACGGTGTCCGACACGACCAACTCGGGCAGGCCAACGTTGGCGCGGTAGGCATTCATCTTCTGAACGATGAGGGCCTCAATGATCTTGGCCTGGGTCTCGTAATCGACCTTGGACCAATCAACCCAGTCAAGACCGCGGTCAACAGTAGTGTCCGCAGCGGGCGCATCTCCGGCGGCGGGAGCATCGCCGACAGAGGGATTAGGCTTCTCGGCATCCTGCTTGGCAGCCTCCAGGGCGGCCTGAGCGTCGGCAAGGTCCTTACGAAGCTGAGCCTCACGCTCAGGGTCGGCCTTGTTACCGGCCGAATTGCCCGCAGCCGCGTCGGCATACTGGGCGAGCAGCGGGTTGTACTCAGCAGTGATGCGAGCGTCTGCGCGGTGAGGGACGCGCAGAAGGGATCCTCGGTGGCGTGGTTTCCCTCGGCCAGTGAGGGGATCACAACGAGAGATGCCGCGATCGTGGTGGCGGCGAGCACCACCGTGGTGTGAGTGCGGGTGAGTTGGAACGACATTAACTATCGGCCTAACACTATGGAACAGAGACAGGTAAATCTTTCCATGCGGTTTACGAGATTTCAAACTTTTTCGAGTAAGTAATTACATGCAATTCTCTGAAATTGCAACGTTTTCTCGGTTTCACAGATTTTGAACATCCCACATGCCGATACCAAAACGTTATATTAACCGCCTGATGGCTTACCGCTAAGCAAGTTAGATACTGACCCCTTGTACGATTTATACGTAACAACACCTTTGTAGCAACGAGGCAGACAGCACTCCCCCACTCACCTCACCCCATGATGCTTGAAGCCATCAGCGCGCACGTAGACCCACCTACAAAAGCTGGACGACACTGTCCATGAATCAGCAGATAGATCCAGCTGCGCACAGATGGGTCATTAACAACACCAACAGGAGCACCCACCACTTCGAATCCAACACGGCCCCTCGCCCCCACACTCACGCGATGCACCCCGCAACGTCTAGGCACACTGGCAGCAGCACACACAACGACGGCGAGAGGCAGGCCAACATCGACCAGCACCCCACAGACCCCGAAGAAATTGAGAAAGCGCAGCAGCGAGCAAGCCAGAGAAAAGAAAGCGACCACAAGGCTCTCGGAGCAATAAAAAACCGACACTCACAAGCTGAGTGTCGGTTTTTTCGGTGGAGCTAGGGGGATTCGAACCCCCGACCTCTTCCATGCCATGGAAGCGCGCTACCAACTGCGCCATAGCCCCTTTATTTAGTTCGTCACCCCGGCGACCTGATAAATAATAGCCCTCTTTTCGAGAGGCACGCAAATCGAAACCGAGTGTCGCTGATCACAGCATCATGAAATTGTTGAAATGCTAGGTAAACGAGACCCCCGGAGGCGTGTTACGCCCCCAGGATATCCTCGCGAGCCCCGATGTTGTGCGATGCCAGGCGCCATCCGGTGCGCGCTGCGCTCTTCGCGGTTGAGACACCAACGGGCACCAGTTCCGACCAGTGGCAGTTATCGACGCCGCGCAGGCCGTTGAAGTCCGCGGGATCGAGCCCCAGCAGGGAGACGATGCCCCGCGCGATAGCGGAGCCGTGCGAGACGATGATGAGAGACTGATCCGACCGGCACGCGGCCGCCGCCTCGAGGACGGCGTCGCGGAATCGCTCCCCCACGATCTCGGAGCGCTCAACCTCGGCACCCCCACATTCACCGGTGTCTCGATACTCGGAGTAGGCCTCGGGTTGCTCGCGGGCGATCTCCTCGTAGGTCTTCCCCTCGAAGGTGCCGTAGAAGCGCTCCGTGAGCCTCTCATCGCTGACCGGACCCTCACAGGGATAGCCGGCGATGTCGAACACGCGCGCGAGGATACGGGCCGTGTCGAGCGCACGCACCAGCGGAGAGCACACGATGCGTACTCCCCCGTCGTCATAGCTGCGCGAGGTCTCGGCGGCGACCATACCGACCTCGGCGCTCGGTTCGCACAGGCGCGACACGAGCACACCTGCGGCACCGGCTGCCTGGGAGCGTCCCGAGTCATTCAAGGGTTCGTCGATACGCCCCTGAAAGCGGCGCGCCAGGTTGAAGTCCGTCTGGCCGTGGCGCAGCAGGACGATACGCGACGCGCTCACTGCGCGGACTCCGCGCCATGGGTCGCGGCACGCTCAGCTGCGGCTGCGCGGGCCTCCTCCGTATCCACGTCGATGGGCACCGCCGGGCAGTCACCCCACAGGCGCTCGAGCGCGTAGTACTCGCGCTCCTCCTCGGAGAGAACGTGCACGAGCATATCCGAGTAGTCGAGGAGCACCCAGGTGCCCTCCGCGCGCCCCTCGATGTGGGCGGGACGGCGATGCTGCTCGGCCCAGATGCGGTCCATGATGTCCTCGGCGATGGCGCGCACCTGGCGGTCCGTCGGGGCCGAGACAACCACGAAGGCATCCGCCAGGGCGAGTTTGCTGGTCACGTCAACGAGCACCGGGTTGATGCCGCCGCGGTCGTGTGCGGCGCGAGCAACCAGGCTCGCCAGTTCTGCGGTAGCGTCGGGAAGGCTCACGTTTCTCCTTGAGTTAGAACCGGTACAGGCCGTATTTGTTGATGTATTGGACGACGCCGTCGGGCACCAGGTACCAGACCGGTTTGCCCTCTTCGACGCGCGTGCGGCAGTCCGTCGACGAGATCGCCATGGCGGGCACCTCCAGCAGCGACACGGACTCGTGCGGCAGGCCGGGGTCCGACAGGTTATGCCCGGGACGCGTCACGCCGATGAAGTGTGCCTGCTCAAAGAGCTTGTCGGCATCCTTCCACTGCGCGATCTGCGCCAGCGCGTCGGCACCCGTAATGAAGTAGAAATCCGAATCCGGGTACTCGCGCGACAGGTCCGCCAGCGTGTCGATCGTGTACGTCGTGCCCCCGCGGTCGATATCGACGCGCGAGACTGCGAAACGTGGGTTCGAGGCGGTCGCGATGACCGTCATGAGGTAGCGGTGCTCGGCTGAGGTGACACGCCGCCCCGCTTTGAAGGGCTGCATAGCGGCGGGTACGAAACACAACCTGGTCGAGTCCGAATACGTCCATGACCTCGGAGGCGGCGACGAGGTGTCCGTGGTGGATCGGATCGAAGGTGCCGCCCATGATGCCGATTGCCCGCCTCCTGCGCAGGGCGCGCGGAGGATGCTGGGGCAGCGCGGGGGCGGCTGTCACGCCCGCGGTGGCCTCCGTGGTCTTTTCGATCGCCTCCCCGTCCGAGGCCGGGCCTGCTTCCTTGTCCTGCGTGCTCACGGGCGGATGGTTCCTTCTCCCTCGTAGATCCAGGTGGTCGTCGTCAGCTCCGTCAGCCCCATGGGGCCGCGCGCGTGGAGCTTCTGAGTGGAGATGCCGACCTCGGCTCCCAGCCCCAGCTGGCCGCCGTCGGTGAAACGCGTCGAGGCGTTGATCGCGATCGCGGCGGCGTCCACCCCGGCGCGGAAAGCGCGAATAGCGGCGACATCGGATGCGACAATGCCCTCGGTGTGGCCGGTCGAGTAGCGGCGGATGTGCTCGGTCGCTTCCTCCACGCTGCCGACGACGCGCACGGCGAGGTCCATCGACAAGTATTCGGTCGACCAATCGGCCTCGGTGGCATCCACGATCATGTCGGCGTCGATGGAGGGCTGGTCGTCCACGATGGCGCGAGTGGCACCGTCGGCGTGGATGGTCACGCCCGCGGTCGTCAGGCGAGTGATGGCGGCGACCAGGAAGCGGGCGGCGACGTCGGCGTGAACCAGAAGGGTCTCTGCCGCGTTGCACACGCCCACGCGCTGCGTCTTGGCGTTCATGATGATGGCTTCCGCTGCCTCAAGGTCGGCGGAGGCGTCGACGTACAGGTGGCAGTTGCCGGTGCCCGTCTCGATAACGGGCACGCGTGACTCCTCGACGACGGCGTTGATGAGGCCCGCTCCCCCACGCGGGATGAGTGCGTCAATCGCACCGCGCGCACGCATCATGGCGCGTGCACCCGCGCGACCCCACTGGTCGACGGTCTGGATCGCGTCAGCGGGCAGGCCGACGGAGGTCAGTGCGTCGCGGCACACCTCGATGAGAACCCGGTTCGAGGCCTGGGCTGCGCTTCCGCCACGCAAGATGACCGCGTTACCAGCCTTGATCGCCAGGGTCGCGGCGTCGATGGTGACGTTCGGGCGGGCCTCGTAGATGATGCCGACGACGCCGAGGGGCACGCGCTCCTGAGTGACGCGCAGGCCGATGTCAGTGCGGGTTCCTCGCACGACCTGGCCGACCGGGTCGGGCAGGGCAACGATCTCGTGAACGGCGTCAGCGATGGATCGGATGCGGTCCTTTGTCAGGGCAAGGCGGTCGAGGAGGCCCTCGCTCATCTGCTCCGCGCGGCCGCGCGCCACGTCCTCGGCGTTGGCGGCCAGGATCTGGTCGGAGCGCTCGATGAGCGCCGCCGCGATCGCTTCAAGCCCGCGGTTCTTCACCTGGGTCGTCGCGTTTGCGAGCACGCGCGCCGCGTCGCGGGCAGCATCGGTCACCTGGGAAATATCAGCAGCAGTATCCACTCGCACATCATGTCACACGAGTGCGGGGCGGTCCCTGTCAGTCAGCGCTCAGCGCAGAAAATGCGTCGCCTAACACCGCCAGGTCGTCGCGGTGAATTGCTGGCCTGGGATGCTCGTATCCCTGCCGCCACCAGCTGCTCCATACCCGCGCCGGCGATCTGGCCCAGTGTGTCCGAGTCGTAGCTGGACACGCCGCGCGCGATGAGTCCGGTCGGGCTGGCAACGTCCACAACGTCCCCGGCCTCGAAATGACCGAGCACCGAGTGCACGCCAGCGACCAGCAGAGACTTCTTGCCGACCGTGATCGCCTGCGCAGCTCCCTCGTCGACAATGATCTCGCCGCGAGAGGGTGCCACGTGTGCGATCCACAGGCGACGAGAGGCTGGACGCTGGGCCGATGGTTCGAACCAGGTGCCAACGCGGCGGCCTTCCAGGACGGACCCTCAGGTCGTTTGCGCTGGCCAGCTGCACGCCGATGCCGCTGGCCGTCGCCAGCATCGCGGCCTGCACCTTCGTCGCCATGCCGCCCGTGCCAACGCGAGAACCCGCGCCGGTCACGAGCACACTCATGAGGTCGTCCGCGCTGGCGACGCGTTCGATCAGCTCCGAACCCGGATGATCCGGAGGAGCCGTATACAGGCCGTCAACGTCCGTCAGCAGCACGAGGGCGTCGGCCTTGATCATCTGGGCGATGAGCGCAGCAAGTCGATCATTGTCGCCGAAACGCAGCTCGCGGGTGGTCACCGCGTCGTTCTCGTTGAGGATTGGTACGACGCCGAGGCCGAGGAGCCGCGAGAGGGCCGCGCGCACGTTCGTGTAGTGGTCGCGGCGCATCACGTCGTCCGTGGTCAGCAGCACCTGGGCGGCGTCGAGGTGATGCGCCTGGAAGGCGGCGGTCCACCTCGCCATCAGGAGTCCCTGGCCCATCGCGGCGGCGGCCTGCACGCTCGGCAGGTCCTTCGGCTTGGCCGAAAAACCGAGCGGATCCAGCCCCGCGGCGACAGCGCCCGAGGAGACAATCACGACCTCGCGGTCGCGCCCGCGCCAGCGGGACACGAGACGAGCGACGGCGTCAATACGGTTCAGGTCCAGACCGCCGTCCTCGCGCGTGAGCGAGGAGGATCCGATCTTGACGACAATGCGAGAAGCCGCAGTCATTCCGCTCATGACTGATCCGATGCATCCGTCCAATGACCGGCCTCACGCTCAGTCCACAGCTGCTCACGGGCCGCGCTCTTGGCATCCATGACCTGGTGGTACACCTCGCGGCGCTCCTTACGGCTCGGGCGGGTGTTCTGGTCTAGGCGCAGGTCGGTGCCGCGAGAACCCAGCAGCTCGGGACCGGTCGTCAGGGTCGGCTCCCAGTCAAAGACGACACCTCCATCCAGGTCGCCGATCACGACGGTGTCGCCAGCGACCGCGCCAGCCTTCATCAGCTCGTCCTCGACGCCCGCGGCGTTCAGGCGATCCGCAAGGTACCCCACGGCCTCGTCGTTGGCGAAAGTCCGTCTGACGCACCCAGCGCTCGGGCTTGTCGCCGCGCACCTGGAAGACGTCCTCGCCGTCCTTGCGGGTCTTGCGCACCGTGATCTCCACGCTACGGCCCACGGCCTTCGGGCGAATGACGGGACGGGCGACCTCGAGGGCGGGACGCTTCGCGCGCTCCTCCTCGACGATGCCGGCCAGAACAAAAGACAGTTCCTTGAGGCCCTCGTGGGACACGGCGGAAACCTCGAGGACAGGCCACCCGAAAGACTCGAGGTCCGGGCGCGTGATCTCGGCCAGGTCACGGCCATCTGGGATGTCGATCTTATTCAGAACGATGACGCGGGGACGCTCCATGATCGGCACGTAGCCGTCGACCTGGATGAGGTCACCCTGGTACGCCTGCAGTTCGGCCTCGATGATACGCAGATCCTCCACGGGTTCGCGATCAGTCTCGAAAGCGGCCGTGTCCAGCACGTGCACGATAACCGCGCAGCGCTCAATGTGACGCAGGAAATCCAGGCCAAGGCCTCGGCCCTGGGAGGCACCAGGAATAAGGCCGGGAACATCAGCGACCGTGTAACGCGTGTCGCCAGCGGAGACGACGCCGAGGTTCGGAACCAGCGTCGTAAACGGATAGTCGGCAATCTTCGGACGAGCCGAACTCATGGCCGCGATCAACGAGGACTTACCCGCCGACGGGAAACCGACGAGAGCCACATCCGCCACGGACTTCAGCTCCAGGATGACGTCGCGTTCCTCGCCCGGCTCACCCAGGAGCGCGAATCCGGGGGCCTTGCGAGCCTTCGAGGCCAACGCCGCGTTGCCCAGACCGCCGCGACCGCCCTCAGCGACCACGAAACGCGCACCAGCGCCCGTCAGGTCGGCCAGCAGCTCGCCCGACATCGACTTCACGACCGTGCCCTCGGGGACCGGCAGGATGATATCCGCACCGGTCTTCCCCTGGCGGAAGTCACCCATGCCCGGCGTTCCGTTGTCTGCGCGGCGGTGCGGGCTGCGGTGATAGTTCAGCAGCGTGGTCTCCTGCTCACTCACCTCCAGGATGACCGAGCCGCCGTTGCCGCCGTCGCCGCCGTCAGGCCCAGCCAGCGGCTTGAACTTTTCACGCTTAATCGAGGCAACGCCATTACCGCCGTTACCGCCTGCCGCGTGCAGCGTCACGCGATCCACGAAGTCTGCCACTGGTGCTCCTGATGACTGAAAATTGAATGTTGAAAAGGGCGCCCGGCAACGCCGGACGCCCTTCATGCGCGCGGTCTCAGGCAGAGACCGGCGAAACGCTGACAACCTTGCGATCACGCTTGCGACCGAACTCGACCGCACCCGCACGCAGGGCGAACAGGGTGTCGTCCTTGCCACGGCCAACGCCGTCGCCAGGGTGGAAGTGGGTGCCGCGCTGACGAACGAGGATCTCACCAGCGTTGACCAGCTGGCCGCCGTAGCGCTTCACGCCGAGGCGCTGCGCGTTGGAGTCGCGGCCGTTACGGGAGGAACCAAGGCCCTTCTTATGTGCCATCAGTTGCTACTTTCTGCTCGTGGGTCCGTCGGATTCAGGCGATCGCGGTGATCTTGACGACCGACATCTTCTGACGGTGTCCCTGGCGCTTGCGGTAGCCCGACTTGTTCTTGTACTTAATGATGGAAATCTTGGGGCCCTTGGCCGAGTCGACAACCTCAGCCTTGACGGAAACCTTGTCCAGCTTGGCTGCGTCAACAGTGATGGCGTCGCCATCCACCAGCATCAGCGGCTGGAGCTCGATGCTCGAACCGATTTCTTCTGCCAGCTTGTCGACGACGACGACGTCACCGACGGACACCTTTTCCTGCCGGCCGCCAGCCTTGACGATCGCGTAGACCACGTTGGAGCTCATCTCTTCTCGTATTCCTAACCGGAATCTCGCCTCGAAACTGCCGAGGGCTTGTCTGTTTTCACGATTCCGTTGGCGCTTGTTGCGCCGACGATCAAATTTAGCCGATTGACACGCCCGAGTGCAACCCGGCATGGCCACCGGCCAGGTGGAATAGCTGTGCGATTCCACACCTCGAGGCGACGGGAGAACCCACAGGGCCCTCCCGTCGACGCTCATCGATTAGCCCGCATCCACGATTCCCGTGGACACGACGCGGCGGCGACGCTTGGCGCGCGGCTGCTCAGACGCCTCGGGGAGCAGGATGTCGTCGGTCGAGTGCGTCGGCGCGGCGGGTGCGGCGGCCTCGGCGCGGGACGGGCAGCTCAATGACGAGGGGAGCTGGTGCGGCGTCGGGCTCAATGACCCCCGAGGACGCGACGGCGCGGCGCTTGCGGGTTTTACGCGGCGCGGGCGCCTGGGCGTCCTGCTCAGCGACTGCCTCGACGAGCGCGTGAGATGCCGAAGCCTCGGGGGCACGCGCCTCGGCAGGCAGCGTGGGTGACACCTCGGGAGCAGGGGGCCGCGGCAGGCTCAGCGGACGAGGCCGTGGCCACCTTGCGGGAGGCGCGACGGCGGGTGGTCGGTGCTTTCTCATGCTGCTCGGGCAGCTGGATATCGGAGGCATCCTTGAGGGGCACTGCGGGCTTATCGGAGGCCTCAACGGGGTCGGGCAGGTCGATGTAGATCGGCAGCTCGGGCACGGGCGTGGTTTCCGCGACGCGGCGACGGCGGCGGGGACGCTTGGTCCCACTGTCCTCGGCGGCCGCCGTGACGGAGGCTGCGGGAACCTCAACCGTCGGCGCGTCGGCCGCAGACTCCTCGTCCGCGGACTCGGACACAGCACCACTGTCCTGAGCAGGCACAGCAGACTCGGCACTCGCGCCGCGCGGGCGGTGCTTCTTGGCGGGCGTCTTCTCGTGCTCAGCCGATGCCTCGTCACCCTTGTGCGCCGATGCGGCAGCGATCGCGCTCAGCGCTTCCTTGGCGCGCTCATGCTCGGCGTTATCCTCGATGCGGCGTGCCTCGGCCTTCTTCTGCTGCTTTTTCGACGCCTTGGAGGACTTCGCGGAGTTGTCGGCCCCGGAGGTCTCCACCGGGTGGTGGTGAACGATGAAGCCGCGGCCCTCGCAGGCCTCACACGAGGAGGAGAACGCCTCAACGAGGCCCTCGCCCACGCGCTTGCGGGTCATCTGCACCAGGCCCAGCGACGTGATCTCAGTGACCTGGTGGCGTGTACGGTCGCGTCCCAGGCACTCGACTAGGCGACGCAGCACGAGGTCCCGGTTGGATTCCAGCACCATATCAACGAAGTCGATGATGACGATGCCGCCGATGTCGCGCAGGCGCAGCTGGCGGACGATCTCTTCGGCCGCCTCGAGATTGTTGCGAGTAACCGTCTCCTCCAGCGTGCCGCCCGCACCGATGAACTTTACCGGTGTTGACATCGATGACGGTCATCGCCTCGGTGCGGTCAATGATGAGGGTGCCTCCCGAGGGCAGCCAGACCTTCCGATCCATACCCTTCGCCAGCTGCTCGTCAATGCGGTGCGCGTGGAAGACATCCTCCGTGCCCACCCACTGCTCGACGCGGTCGGACAGCTCGGGGCTGAGCTCGTCCACGTACTCCTTGACGGTCGCGTAGGTGTCGCGGCCCTCAATGATGAGCTTCGAGAAGTCCTCATTGAAGATGTCGCGCACGACGCGCACGGCCAGCTCGGGTTCGCCGCGCAGCAGCGTCGGGGCGCTCTTCGTGTTGGTGCGCTTCTTCTCGATGTCCTCCCACTGACGGGTCAGACGAGCGACGTCGTCGCGGATCTGTTCCTCCGTCGCGCCTTCGGCGGCGGTGCGCACGATGACACCCGAACCCGAGGGCACGACGGCCTTGAGGATCTTCTTCAGGCGAGCGCGCTCCTTATCCGGGAGCTTGCGGGAAATACCCATCATGGAGCCGCCGGGAATCAGGACCAGGTAGCGGCCAGCCAACGTAATCTGCGAGGTCAGGCGCGCACCCTTGTGTCCGATCGGGATCCTTCGTCACCTGGACGAGGACGGGGTCACCAGACTTGAGCGCGGACTCGATGCGGCGAGGGCTTACCCTCCAAGCCGACGGCGTCCCAGTTCACCTCGCCGGCGTACAAGACGGCGTTACGTCCGCGGCCCACGTCGACGAACGCGGCCTCCATCGAGGGCAGCACGTTCTGGACGCGGCCCAAATAGATATTGCCAACCATCGAGGACTGCGTGCGGCGGGCGACGTAGTGCTCGACGAGCAGACCGTCTTCGAGGATCGCGATCTGATCGAGGCCATCCTGGTCTCGGATGACCATCGTGCGCTCGACGGACTCGCGGCGCGCCAGGAACTCGGACTCAGAGATCGAGTGGCGGCGGCGCCCCTCTCGACGTCCCTCGCGGCGGCGCATCTTCTTAGCCTCCAGGCGCGTGGACCCCTTGAGGGCCTGCACCTGGTCCGCGGGATCGCTGCCCTCGTCGGAGGAGGCGGAGCTGCGCGCGCGACGACGACGGCGACGACGGCTCGAGGACTCTTCCTCGTCGCCGCCCTCGGGTTCGCCGGAGGGTGCATCGGACTGCTCAGCACTCTCCTCGGTCGCTGCCGAAGCCTCGTCCGACTTCTTGGAGCGGCGGCGACGGCGGGCCTTGGGTTCCGAGGGAGTCTCCTCGGTATCCGTGCTCGGCGTGCTGTCCTCGTCGGGGGCCGAGGCCTCGTCGACGGACTTTCTTGGAACGACGGCGACGCTTGCGTGCCGTCTCCTCCTGCGAGGCACTGGCCTCGTCGTCGGAGGAAGCGCGGCGACGCTTCGGCTTCGTCTCAGGTTCCTCAAAGGCGGCAGGCGGGGCCACCTCGGGCGCGGCCTGGAAGACGGGTGCCTGGAAGAGTAGCGACGCGGCGGGAGCCACGGGCGCATTCGATTCGGTTGTCACGATTCTCCAATGGTGGGGCGCGCGCCCCATGCCAGGACGCGCCCGTTGTATCGCCCGCGAGGGGCGGAAACCTAGTGGAGCGCTGGTGCGCAGGTGCCGGCGGCTCGTCGATAGGGTCATCGCTCGGCGCTCGTCGCGGAGGGCATGCCCGCGACATCCATTCACCTCAATTGTCGCACAACACGGACCTCCATCAACCGATGGGAGACACGTTCAACCTCACACACCCACAATCTCAGGGAACAATCCCTCCAAAACAATCGGACACATATGTCACAAAACCGTCACATAACCGGCATTTCAGGCGTTCCACCTCTGTCTTTTGAGCTACATTAAAACCAGCCCGTGACGTAGGTCCTATCACCTCCGCTGCGGGGCATACTCGATCCCCGATCCCTACACGGGAAGGTCCCATCATGACCCTCGCGCAAACAGCGCTCGACGCGGTCACGGTCGGACGGTGGCAGTTCGGCATCACGACCGTCTACCACTTCGTCCTCGTACCGCTGACGATCGGCCTGTCCCTGCTGGTCGCGATCATGCAGACCGCATGGCACCGCACCGGCAAGGAGTACTGGCTGCAAGCTACCCGCTTCTTCGGCAAGCTCCTTCTGATTAACTTCGCTCTCGGCGTCGCCACCGGCATCGTCCAGGAGTTCCAGTTCGGCATGAACTGGTCCGAGTACTCCCGCTTCGTCGGTGACATTTTCGGCGCTCCCCTGGCTGTCGAGGCCCTCCTGGCCTTCTTCCTCGAGTCCACCTTCCTGGGCTTGTGGATCTTCGGCTGGGGCCGCCTGTCCAAGGGCATCCACCTGGCGACCATTTGGTGCGTCGCTATCGGCACGATGCTCTCCGCCGCCTGGATCCTCGCAGCCAACGCATGGATGCAGCACCCCGTGGGTGCCCGCTTCAACCCCTGAGACGGGCCGCGCCGAGCTCGACGGTGTCGGCGGCTTCCTGAAGCTCATCACTTCTGGCGTCTACCTGTCCGAGTACTCCCACGTCATCACCTCCGCGTGGCTGGTCGCCGGCTCCTTCGTGGCTGGCATCGCCATCTGGTGGATGGTCCGTGCGTCCCGCGAGGGCAGTGACGAGGCCGTGGCTCAGGCACGCGACGTGTGGCGTCCCATCGCCCGCTTCGGCCTGATCGTCGTCCTCATCGGCGGCCTCGGCACCGCCCTGAGCGGCCACGTCCAGGGCCAGGAGATGGTTAAAGTGCAGCCCATGAAGATGGCTGCCGCCGAAGGCATCTGCGTGGACACCGACGGCGCCGCCTTCACGGTCGCGCAGTTCGGCTCCTGCCCGCTGGGCACCGACGGCACCCAGCCGACCCAGTTCATCAAGGTTCGCCGGCGTCGCCTCCTTCATGTCGCACAACTCCTTCACCGCCACCTCCGAGGGCGTCGCGGATATCCAGGAGCGCATGGTGACGCTGCTCAACTCGGATCCGAATTTCACCGCCAAGTACGGTGACGCCTCTCAGTTCGACTTCCGTCCCCCGCAGATGGTGGCCTTCTGGTCCTTCCGATTCATGATCGGCCTGGGCATGGTGGCCTTCCTGCTGGCTGCCTGGGGTCTGTGGGCCACCCGCGGCGGCAAGGCCTCCTCCAACAAGTTGCTGAGCCTCCTCGCCCTCGTCAACCTCCCCCTCCCCTTCCTGGCAGCTTCCTTCGGCTGGATCTTCACAGAGATGGGTCGCCAGCCGTGGGTTGTCGTTCCGAACCTGGATGCCCTGTCCATGGGTTCCGACCTCGGATCGGTCAACATGCTGACGGAAATCGGCATCTCCCCTAACGTCCCCGCAGGACAGGTGCTGGTAACGCTGATCCTCTTCACCCTCCTGTACGGCGTGCTGGGCGTCATGTGGTTCGTCCTCATGAAGCGCTATGCGCTCGAGGGCATCCACTCCTCCAAGGCCAACAAGGCCGCGGATGAGGCTCCGACCGACCTGTCCTTCGGATACTGAGAAAGGAACAACGATCATGACTCTGTCAATCCTGTGGTTCATTCTCGTCGCCGTTCTGTGGACGGTCTACCTGATCCTCGAGGGCTTCGACTTCGGCGTCGGTATGCTCCTCCCCTTCGTCGCCAAGGGCGATCGTGAGCGCACTCAGGCAGTGCGCACCATCGGCCCCCACTGGGACGGTAACGAGGTCTGGCTGCTCACTGCGGGCGGCGCAACCTTCGCCGCGTTCCCCGAGTGGTATGCGACCATGTTCTCCGGCATGTACCTGGCCCTCTTCCTCGTCCTGACGGCCCTGATTGTGCGCGTCATGGCACTCGAGTGGCGCTCGAAGGTCGCCACCGAGAAGTGGCGCTTCACCTGGGACTGGGCGCACACGATCTCCGCGTGGCTCGTCCCGCTGCTGCTGGGTGTGGCCTTCGCGAACTTCGTGCAGGGCATGAAGATTGAGGTCATCGACGTCGCTACCGGCACCGTCGTTGACCCGACGCTGGTTGACCAGTCGCTGTCCAGCGCCACCCATCAGCTCACCGGCGGCTTCTTCTCGCTGCTGACCCCGTTCACGATCCTGGGTGGCCTGGCCGTCCTGGCCGTCTGCCTGGCTCACGGTGCCCAGTTCCTGGCGCTGAAGACCACGGGTGACGTGCGCGACCGCGCCAACGCGATTGCTGCTCCGGCTTCTATCGCCGCGACCGTGCTCGCCGCCGCTTGGCTGATGTGGGGCCAGTTCTCCTACACGACGAATGTCCTGGCGTGGATCCCGCTCGTGGTGGCCGCCCTGGCGATCATCGCCTCGACCGTCCTGTCGCAGGCGACGCTGCGCCGTGAGGGCCTGTCCTTCGTGGCCTCCTCCGTGGCGATTGCCGGCACGGTGGCGTGGGTCTTCGCTTCGATGGCTCCCGCCGTCCAGAAGTCCTCGATCAACCCGGCGTACTCGCTGACGATCGATCAGGCTTCGTCGACGACCGCGACGCTCACCGTCATGACGATCGTGACCGTCTGCCTGCTCCCCATCGTCCTGGCGTACGTCATCTGGTCCTACTGGACCTTCCGTTCCCGCGTGGGCACGGAGGACGTCACCACCAAGACGGGTCTCCTCATGAAGAAGATCCGCCTGGGCGAGAACTTCCTCGCCGGCTGATTCATCCGGCTCACTGCGCCCGGTCCTTCGATGAGGGGCCGGGCGCAGTCGTATGCGCGACACGGACGAGGCCGGGGACTTTCGACCCATGACGTGGCCTTTTGGGGCACAATAGTACCCGTGCGTCCCTTTGATCCCCGCTTGTTGCGTTACGCCCGTTCGGCCCGCGTTCCCATCGCCCTGACCGCCTTGCTGGGCACCATCACGGCGCTGTTGGTGCTGGCCCAGGCGTTGCTCATTTCCGCGGCTTTGTCTCCCATCGTCTCGGGAACGGCGACGCTGGGAGACGTTATCCCTTTCATCATGGGCATCGCTGCTGTCTTCGCCTGCCGCGCCGTGATCGTTGCGGCGCGCGAGGCCATCGCCGCGCGAGCCGCCACCGAGGCCGTGACCGAGCTGCGCGGGCGCGTCATCGATGCCGCCATCGCGCTGGGGCCGCGCTGGCGAGCCATGAACGGAGCCGAGACCGCGACGCTGCTGTCGACCGGCCTGGAGGATCTGCGCCCCTACTTCGTTTCCTTCCTGCCCCAGCTGGTCCTCGTCTCGACGGTGACGCCCGCCGCTCTGGGCGTGATCCTTCTCCTCGACTTCTGGTCGGCTCTCATCGCTCTCCTGGTCGTCCCCCTCATCCCGATCTTCATGATCCTCATCGGTCGATTCACGCAGGCCGCCTCCCAGGACAAACTGGATTCCATGAAGCGCCTGACCGCCCAGCTCCTGGACCTCATGTCGGGCCTGCCAACGCTGCGAGCCCTCGGTCGTGAGAAGGGTCCGCGCGCCCACCTGCGCACACTCGGCGACGCGAACACGAAGGCAACCATGTCGACCCTGCGCGTCGCTTTCCTTTCCGGTGGTGTCCTGGAGTTCCTGACGACCCTGTCGGTGGCCCTCGTGGCTGTCGAAGTTGGCATGCGCCTCGTGTTTCGGCAATATTTCTCTCTTCCATGGCTTAGCCGTCATCATGCTGGCCCCCGAAGTCTTCGAACCCCTGCGTCAGGTCGGCGCTCAGTTCCACGCGTCGGCCAACGGCGTGACTGCCTCGCGAGCGGCCTTCGACATCATCGAGGCGGCCGACGACGTGGCGCACCCCGGCTCCATACTCTGTCCGGATATGAACAGCACTGACATCGTCATCGACGGTGTCGGCGTGCGTGCACGGGGAGCCTGGGGTCCCTGCTCCCACCGACGGGGTCATTCGCCCCGGCACGGTCACGGCCTTCGCGGGTCCCTCGGGTGCCGGCAAGTCGACGCTCGTCGCCTGCCTCCTGGCCGACATCACGCCCGACGTCGGCCAGATCCGCCTGCGCGCCCAGACCTCGTCCGAGGAAGGTCTCCCTCTGGCTGACGTGGATCCCGATTCCTGGCGCTCCGCGCTCTCGTGGGTCCCCCAGTCTCCCACACTGGTCCCGGGATCGATTCTGGACAACATGGGTGGCCTGCCTCTGGCTGACCTAGAGCAGGCAGCCCAGGCGACCGGCTTTGATGCGGTCCTGGACACCACCCCCGACGGCTGGAACAGCGTGATTGGCGTCGGCGGCGTCGGCCTGTCCGTCGGTCAGCGCCAGCGCCTGGCGCTCACTCGCGCCCTCGCCGCCCACTCACAGATCGTCATCCTGGACGAGCCGACCGCCCACCTGGACGCCGTCAGCGAAAAGACCGTCGTGCGCGCCATCACCACCATGCGCGACGAAGGTCGCACGGTCATCGTCATCGCCCACCGCAATGCCATCATCGAGGTCGCCGACGCAATCATCGACGTCGTGTCCGCCGACGAGGAGGCACTGGCATGAGGCTCTTTCCTGACCCGCTCCGAATCCGCCGCGCTGCGCCGGTGCATCTCCATGCTAAACGTGTCGCGCTCGGGCTTCGCATTGGCCCTTCTGCTGGGTATCACCGCCCTCGGCTCAGCCATCGCCCTGGGCGGCACAGCCGCGTGGCTCATCGCGCGCGCCTCCCAGCAGCCGCCCGTCCTCTACTTGACGGTCGCGGCCACATCCGTGCGTCTCTTCGGTGTCTCGCGCGCACTCGCACGCTACCTGTCGCGCCTGGCCTCACACAAGGTCGCGTTGGCGGGCATGGATGCGCTGCGCGGCAACCTCTACGACCGTCTGTGCGAGGAACCCGCCGCATCCCTGACGAGCCTGCGCCGCGGCGATCTCATGACCCGAGCTGGCTCTGACGTCGACGAGGTCGGCAACGTCGTGGTCAAGACACTGCTGCCCTCCCTCGTCGCCCTCGTCGTTGGCGTGGGAACGGTTGGTGTCATCTCCCTCATTTCGTCGGCAGCCGGGCTGGTCCTCGCGATCACCCTCATCGTCTCCGGCATCATTGCGCCCGCACTCATCGCGCGCTCAGTGCGTCTGGCGGAAACTCAGGGGGCGGACGCACGCGCCGACATCGCAGCTACGACCCTCGCTATGCTCGAGGGAGCCACCGAGCTGTCCCTCGCAGGCACACTCCCCCACGCGCGTGCTTCCCTTGACGAGGCCGAGGCCATCTTGGCGAGTGCGATCACCCGCTCGGCGAAGCTGTCAGCCCTGGCACGTGCCCTCGACGTGTGCGCGATGGGTGCAGCCGTCATCGGCGCACTCCTCATCGGCATCCCACAGACCACGTCGGGCGTCCTGGCCCAGGTGCTCCTGGCCGTCATCGTCCTCGTTCCCCTGTCCTCCTTCGAGGGCACCGCCGAGCTGGCCCCCGCCGCCGCGCAACTGGTTCGCAGTGCGCAGGCAGCCGAACGAATCTGCGCGCTCTTGAGCGAGGAGGAATCCGCCCCGACCCACGAGATTCCCACAGGGCGAGTCCGTCATCGAAGCGCGCGACCTGGCGATTGGCTGGCCGGGCGGCCCCACCCTGGCCACCGGAATCTCGTTGACACTGCGCCCCGGATCCTCCCTGGCCATCGTCGGAGCGTCCGGCATCGGCAAGACCACGCTGCTGGCAACCCTCACCGGCGTCATCCCTCCCAAGTCGGGCCAGGCACTCATTAACGGCGTTCCCGCCTGGGGAGCGGAGCGCCACCAGGTAGCCGCCCACATCACGATGACAGCCGAAGACGCCCACGTCTTCGCCACGACCATCTTTGAGAACCTGCGCGTCGCGCGCGCTTCCCTGACCCGCGACGAGGCCACCGACCTCCTCGCTCGCGCCGGCCTGAAAGAATGGATTGCTTCCCTGCCCGAGGGGATCGACACCCTCGTCGGCTCAGGTGGCACCACTGTTTCCGGCGGCGAGCGACGCCGTCTTCTCATGGCCCGGGCACTGGCCGCCCCCAGCCCCCATTATGGCGATCGACGAGGCTTCGGAACATCTCGACGCGGCCACCGCCGACACACTCATGGATACGCTCCTGGCCCCCTCACCGACACGCGCAACGCTGGTCGTCACGCACCGGCTCAGCGCTCTCGACCAAGCCGACCACGTCCTCGTGCTCGCGGCGACGCAGCCCGGAGCGTGCGCACACGTCGCCGCCCAGGGGACCCACAGTGATGTCCTTCGCGCCCTCCCCACTTACCGATGGGCCCTCGATCAGGAGGAACAATGAGTCCCGATCACACCGATTTCACCCTGCTCAAGGCCGCGCTGGACCTGACCAGCTCGCTGGACCTCAAGGCAGGCTTGCAGAACTTCGTGAACCAGGCCTGCGCACTGACATCCTCGCCGCACGCGACGCTCGCCGTGCTCGACACCTGGGGCGCAACAACCATGCAGCTCGAGCACCACGATTTCCGCCCGGTTCCCGCTGTTCCCGACGCGCTGACGACGGCCATCCCCGTGGCTAGCCCACTCCTCGTCAACTCCCCTGCGGACGCGCCCGATCTGAAGCTGCCCGCGGATGCTCCGCCGTTCCTGGGTGTGTCGGTCCTGGTGCACGAACAGGTCTATGGGCGCCTCTACCTCACGGGTAAGCCCGGCGGCTATACGCACGAGGACGCAGCCGTCGTCGAAGCTTTGGCACCCGCCGCCGGCATCGCGGTCGAAAACGCGCACCTGTACGCGGATTCGAAGCGCACCGCCCGATGGATCAGTGCCTCGCAGTCCCTCACGACGACGATGCTCGAGGGGGCCGACGAGGAGGAAGCCCTCGAGCTCATCGCCAAGACCGTGCGCGAGGTCTCGCACGCCGACACGGCGATCATCGTTCTACAGTCCGTGGGCGACACATGGGCCGCCGAGATCACCGACGGCAAGAACGCCTCCGCACTGCTGGGCCTGACCTTCCCACCCGAGGGCCGCGCGATGAGCGTCCTGCACGAGGGAACGGGCATGATCGTGGACTCAATGTCGCGCGCCCAGACCCTGCGGGTCCCCCAGCTGGCAGCCTTTGGCTCCGCGCTCTACGCTCCCCTGCGCTCGCGCGGCGTCTCCTCCGGCGTGCTCATCCTCCTGCGACAGATCGGTGCTCCCGAGTTCGATGCCTCCGAGCTCTCCCTCGCCGAATCGCTGGCCTCCCAGGCGACGCTGGCCCTCGAGCTGGCCTCCGCGCGCCACGCCCAGGACGTGGCTGCCCTGCTCGACGAGCGTGATCGCATCGGGCGCGATCTGCACGACTTTCGCGATCCAGCAGCTCTTCGCGACCGGTATGGCCCTGGATGCCGCCAAGCAGAAGGTCGCTCAGGGACAGGCTGATCCCGTGGCCATCGAGTCCCTCATCGACGACTCGCTGGCGTCCATCGACGAGGCCGTGCGCCAGATCCGCACGATCGTGCACAACCTGCGCGAGCGGGATAAGGCCGTCGGTCTGGTCGAGCGCATCCGCCGCGAGTCCTCCCTGACGCGCTCAGCGCTGGGGTTTGCGCCCTCGTTGCTCATTACGCTCGACGGCGAGGCGATCAACTCTGACCTGGACAACGAACTGGTCGTCATCGGCGAGTTCGATGGCCGCGTCGACCCGACCTGTCCGACGACGTCGTCGCCATCGTGCGCGAGGGCCTGTCCAACATTGCCCGCCACGCCCACGCGACGGCGGCGACCGTCAACGTCGACGTATCCGGGCAGGGCAAGTGCGGTCGCGTGCGCATCCTCATCACCGACGACGGCCGGGGCATCGATCCGAATCGCACGCGCAACTCAGGCATAGCGAACATGACCGAGCGCGCCCGTCGCCACCGAGGTAGCTTCGACGCGGGACCCGGCGAGGGCGGGGTTGGCACGCTGCTACGTTGGATCGCGCCCTTGGAGTAGAGCGTTCGTCGCCGCCGCGTAGAACTGGGTACCGTCAGCGGCCAGCGTCGTTTCCAGCGAGTACGAGGCATCGGGGTCCCTCGATCATCGTGACCTCCGTCCCGTCCTTGGGCATGCGGTACCACTGGATGGTGGCGAGCGTGCGACCGGAGGCGACGACCATGAAGGCGGCGACCTCTCCCTCGGTCGTAGATATCGAGGCGGGGCCTGGGTTCAGTTACGCCACGCGGCTGCCCTCTGCCCAGCCACCCACGCGGCCACCTGCGTGCGTCGCTGCAAACCCATCTTCGACAGAAGAGAGGTGATGTGATTCTTCACGGTCTTTTCCGCGACGCCGAGCTTCTCTCCGATCTCGCGGTTGGACAGGCCATCGCCGATAAGGTCCAGGACCTTGCGTTCTGACGGCGTCAGGTCGGCGGTCGGGTCCTCGTGATCGACGCGGCGGCGTGTCAGTGTGCGCTCGTCGAGCAGGACGCGGCCGTCCGCGACCGCCTTGATGACGTCGGTGATCTCGGCGCCGCGCACGGTCTTGAGGATGTACGCGCGGGCACCCGCCTCCAGGGACTCAGCCAAGGCCTCGTCGTCGTCAAAAAGGAAGTCAGGACGACGGGAAGGATCTGCGGGTGGGAGGCGCGCAGACTGTTCATAATGTCGATGCCGGTGCCGTCGGGCAACTGCAGGTCGACGAGGATGACGTCGGGGCGCACGAGGTCGGCGCGACGCACCGCGTCTGCGACCGAACCGGCCTCGGCGACGACCTCCAAAGACTCGTCGCGGTCGACGATTTCGGCGATACCACGCCGGACGATCTCGTGATCGTCGACGATCATAACGCGCGTGCGCGCGGAAGTATTTTCACTCACGAGTTCATACTAACTGTTAGGAGGGCGGACGCCCTCGGGTACCTATTCTTCTTCCGGGGACAGCCGATTCATCGCGTCCTGCGCGGCCGCATTCTCCGCGTGCTTCTTCGACGAGGCTTGCCCCGATCCCACCGCGTCGGAGCGCTCGGCGACGAAGGCATGGGCGGTAAACACACGCTGATGATCGGGTCCCTCGCCCTCCACCGCATAGGTGACTTCGCCCAGCCCCTCAGACTGTGAGTACTCCACGAGAAGGGTCTTCCAGTCCTGGTGATGGCCGCGCGAGGGAGCGTCCACCAGTAGGAAACGCAGGCGCTCGAGGACGACTCGACGCGCCTCTTCGAGCCGCTGGTCAGGTAGGTCGCACCGATGAGCGCCTCGAAGGTGTCAGACAGGATCGAGTCCTTCTCGCGTCCCCCATGCATGGATTCGCCCTTGCCCAGGAACACGAAGTCGCCCAAGCCGATGCGGCGGGCGGCCGCCGCGAGGGGCTGCTGGGAGACGGTAGCCGCACGCATGCGCGACAGGTCCGACTCGGCCACGTCCGGATACTGCTCGTAGAGCTTCTGCGCAATGATGATCGAGAGCACCGAGTCACCCAGGAATTCCAGGCGTTCATTGTTCGCGATTCCTCCGGCCTCGTTCGCGTAGGAGCGGTGCACGAGCGCGAGCTGCAACAAGGGAGCATCAATGCGCGTGCCCCACGCCTCCACGAGCGCGTCGGTGTCGGTGCGCGGCGGGACGGGAAGGTGCTTTGAGCGGGCCATCAGGATCGCCCCGGCTCGGTGTGCTCGTCCAGCAGGGACGCCAGGGAGGCCAGACGCGGATCGACGACAAAGTGTTCGTGATCGGCGGGCAGGTCAGCCCACTTGTCTCCGCACACGTCGCATAGGCCCGCGCAGTCAGGGGCTGCACAGGGGAAGCGGGTCGACGAGGGTAATGATGGCATCGCGCAGCTGCGTGTCGATGTTGATCGTGTCGCGTTCACCGATCACAAAAAGGTCGTCGGCTTCCTCGTCCTCCTCGTCGGAGGACGTCAAGGCGGGAGCACCGGGTTCGAAGTAGACCTCCGCACTGGACACGTCGTGGTGGTCGCGCACCTCGTCGAGGCAGCGCACGCACTCCCCCACCAGGTCCACGGACGTCGCGATCTGAACAAGGACGCCGTCCTCGACGCTGGTCAGGTCAACGGACACGTCCAGGGGCGTGCCGGGGGCAACCGCCATGGAGGGGGTGCCCAGGTCGTCTGGGGCGCTCCACACGATGTCTTCGTGGAGCGCGGATCCCAGCGCGCGCGGTAGGCGCGCCAGGGAGAGGGTCAAGGTCTTGTCATTCATCACTCAGGTCCACATCGGTGACGTCGACGCCGCGGCGTTCAGCGATCGCTCGGCGACCGGCCTCGGTGCGGCGTGACACGTCGGAAATAAGGCGCGCGAGTTCGTCAAGGGAGGTGGCGACGTAGTCGTCGGCACCCTCGCGCAGCTGGGTCGCCGAACGCTTGGCTTCGGAGACGATTTCGCGGGCGCGGTCTTCGGCCATGCGCACGATGTTCTCGGTGGAGACGATGCGATCAGGCCTGCGCGTTCGCGTCGGCAATGGTGGCTTCGGCGTCAGCGCGCGCCTGGGAGATCAGGGCGGTAGCCTCGGCGTCGGCACGTGCGCGCGTGCGCTCAGCCTCTTCTTCGGCGTCAGAGCGGATCTGGGCGGCACGCTCGTTGGCCTGGTCGAGGGTGGAGGAGGCACGCGAGTTGGCCTCGGCGATGCGCGTCTCAGCGGCGGAATCGGCACGTCCCAGGACGGCGTCCGCGTCGGCGACGACGGCGTCAGCGGCGACGAGGTCCTCGGGCAGGGCTTCGCGCGCCTGATCCAGCAGGTCGAGGATTTCGGCCTTGTTGATCATGATGGAAGCGGACAGGGGAACTGAGCGGGAGGACTCGACGAGGTCTTCGATCTGGTCGAGGGCAGCGATCACGGTGGAGGGACCGTAGACGGTCTCCTCGTTCCACTCGTCCTGGTTCTTGTCTGCGGGTACGTCAGCCATGAATCCCTCCTGCGTTCACCGGGCATACTTCACTGTCTATTGTCCGTCAAATAGCGCACAATCGCTGGTGGGACATACCGTGACACATCTTTTTCGAGGCTGAGAAGTTCGCGCACGGCGCTCGACGATACATGCCCGAGCCCGGGTCGCGTGGGAATCCACCACGTGTCGATACCTCCGACTTCAAGGTTGAGGGCGGCCTGCGGCGCTTCAAAATCGGCGTCCTGCGAGCCGCGAACGCCCTTGACGATGAGGGTTGCACCCAGGCGGGAGGCTTCGTCCATGGTGGCACCTGCGAGAAGGGTGACCTCCACGCCCGGCAGGTACGCGGTCGCCTCCCGGACGAGGTCGACGCGGTCCTCGGGCGCGATGAGTCCACGTTTGGCGGGGTTGATTCCCACTCCAATAATGAGGCGATCAGCGACAGCGGCGGCGCGCTCGGCCACGTCGAGGTGACCGAAGGTGAAAGGGGTCGAAGGAGCCGGGGAAAAGAGCGATCACTGGGCGTTCCCGTCGTTCATCGACGAGGCCGGGGTGCCGTCGGATTCGTCAGTATCCTCGAGTTTCCGCCTCGGGTAGGGGCGGACCCGCGAAGTAGGCGACCGTCTCTCCCCAGGCGCGCACGTCTTCGAGGATCAGGAATGTCGGCCAGGTGGGGGCGGGCGCGCGCGTGGAGCGTTCGACGACGACGAGAGCGTCGGGTCCAATCCACGGGGCGAGGCCCTCCAGGACGGCGGTCATGTCAGCCTCGGCGATATCGTAGGGCGGATCGATGAACACCAGGTCGACCTCGCCACTCAGGACCTGGCCGCTGCGCGCGGCCAGGTAGGCGCGAGCGTCGGCGGTCACGACGCGGGCACTCAGACCGGTCGAACGCACGTTGGACGTGGCGACGCGGGCGGCTCCGGGCCGCTCTCTCAACGAGCGTCGCGGTCGCGGCACCACGGGAGAGCGCTTCAAGGCCGAGAGCCCCGGTGCCGGCGTAGAGGTCGAGCACGACCGCCCCATCCAGGACGTTCATGTGATCCAGGCGCGAAAAGAGAGCCTCGCGCACTCGTTCGGACGTGGGGCGCGTGCCCGACTTGGGCACGGCGAGGGTCCTGCCTTTGGCGCTACCTGCGACGATTCTGGTCATGCCTCTACCCTACCGGCCTGCACCTAGGAGCGTTGCATCCATTCGAGCTGACCATCGGACGCCTGACGCAGGGCGCGCGCCAGGTCAGGGGTGAGAGCGCAGCGTCGGATCCTCGGCCAGCAGAGCCTCGGCCTCGTCCTTCGCGGCTCGGATGAGGGCCTCGTCGCGGCGCACCGACAAGAATCGAAGGTGTGTCGCAGTCCCCGACTGCCCGGCCCCGAGTACATCGCCCTTCCTTGCGCAGGCGCAGGTCGGCCTCGGCCAGCTCAAAGCCGTCAGTCGTGCCTGCGAACGCCTGAAGGCGCGCCCTGCCCGCATCCGTCAGCTCGTGACGGTGCATCGCAATGCACAGGGAGGGCAGGGAGGAACGCCCGACGCGCCCGCGCAGCTGATGCAGCTGAGCCAAGCCAAATTGCTGGGCATCGAGGATCACCATGAGGGTCGCCTCGGACACATCCACCCCGACCTCGATGACGGTCGTGGCCACCAGGAGCGGGGCACGACCGGCGGAAAAGTCCTCCATGATCTGCGCCTTGAGCGCGGGAAGGAGTGCGCCCCGTCAGCTCATGAATGGCAACGCCCGCAAGCGCGGGGTGGGAACGCAGGTAGGCGGCGACCTGCTCGACCGATGCCAGCGGTCGCACTCCCTCATCGTCGGCGTCGGCGACCTCATCGGAGGCATCGATGCGCGGGCATACGACGTAGACGCGCCGCCCCTGGGCGATTTCTTCGGCAGCGCGCGCCCAGGTGCGCTCCACCCAGGCGGCGTTGGCCGCGTCCGCGAGGTAGGTGACCACGGGGGCGCGCCCGGCTGGCATGCCGCCCATGCGGGTCTCGTCGAGGTCCCCGAAAACGGTCATCGCGATCGTGCGTGGGATGGGCGTGGCCGTCATGACCAGCTCGTGGACGCCGCGTCCGTCCTCGCGCGCTCCTCGCAGGACGGCGCGCTGCTCGACGCCGAAACGGTGCTGCTCGTCAACGACAACTAGGGCAAGGTCAGCAAAGCGCACGGATTCCTGGAAGAGCGCGTGCGTGCCCACGACGATGAGGGGCGCAGACGAGGCCAAGGCCTGGGCGATTTCTCGGCGCGCGGCGGGGGTTGTCGACCCGGTGAGCAGGCGCACGTCGGGCGCGTCGTCGCCGAGGGGCGCGAGCAAAGCCCGCAGGGATGCGGTGTGCTGCTCAGCGAGCACCTCGGTGGGTGCGACGAAGGCCCCCTGGTGGCCTGCGGCGACGACCTGCAAGAAGGCGATGAGTGCGACCACCGTCTTGCCGGAACCCCACGTCTCCTTGCAGGAGGCGTTGCATCGGGACCTCGTCCGCCAGGTCCGCCCCGATCTGGTCGACCGCACCCCGCTGAGCATCCGTCAGCGTGAAGGGCAGGCCTTGGATAAAACGGTCAACAAGCGGCACGTCAGCGGGCGAGGCCAGGGCCGGGATCGAGCGCGCACCCCGACGCTGGGCGGCCAGTCCCACCTGAAGAACAAAGGCCTCTGTAAACGCCAGCGCTCGGCGTGCCTGCTGGTAGTCCTCGTCCGACTCCGGTTGATGCAGCCGGCGCAGGCACTGAGCGTAGGTGCCGATGCGCTGGCGCTCGCGGATCGCGGCGGGCACCGTGTCAGGGCACGTCGGAATCGTCGAGGTGGTCGAGCACCATGCCGACGGCGCGAGCAATCGCCCATGAGGTCAGTGTGCCGGTCACGGGATAGATCGGGATGGGGCGGGATGCGATGCGCTCGATGTCTTCCCCGTCAACGCCCTCGAAAGACGGGTGTGTGAGCTGGAGCTTGCCGCGGTAGGCACCGACCTTGCCCGCGAAGAGGAAAGACTGGCCCGGTACAAGGAGGCGCTCGATGGGGGCTAGCTTGAATTGACTCTTCGCGAAAGAAACGTCGCCGACAGATACTGGACGCCGTCGGTGAGGCTCACCTCGAGGCGTACTCCTGAGCCGCTTCTGTTGGCGACCAGGTGCGCTCCGGCGACTTCGGCGAGGATCGTCACGTCCTCGCCCTCACGCAGGGAGGACAGGGGGGTGAGCCTGCCCCAGTGGTAGTAGCGACGCGGCGCGACCATGAGCAGGTCGCCGACCGTGACGATGTCAGCGTTATGAAGGGCCTTTGCGATTTTCTTGGGCAGCCGTAGTGACAGCGGGACATCCAGTGCACTCACAGGGTGCACCCCACCAGGCTCGGACCCGCCTGCCCACCATCCCATGTCTCCAGGTCGATCAAGATACCGGGGACACGCGTCGCAAGCAGCTGACGTACGGTCGCCAACGTGTAGGGACCGTCGTCCTCCCGGGAAATCAAGAGGCGCCACGCGCACGGTCGCTCTTGCGTGACCTCCGCCAAGGCCTCGGCGATGCCAGCGGGATTCCCATCACGAGGCAGGGGCGCGCTGGCGCTCGTCATCAGTGCTTCGTGCGCACTGTCGCGCAGGATCCGGGCGAGGGTCGGTGCTGACTCCACCCCACCCGGCTGGGGCACGAACAACGGTGCACAGGCGCGAGCCACGGCCAGCACTCCCAGGTCGTCGCGGCTATCCGCCCGCAGGATCGCGGGCACACCCGGTACCACTGAGGGCAAGACCGAGGCCACCGTACCTACCAGGGCGGCGCTGGCATCATCGCAGGGGGCCACGAGTGTCACGCCCGTGCGCGAGACCGCGGCCGACACGATCCCCGCCGCATCAACCGCACTCGGTTCCAGGAAGACGATCGCGCCAGCGCGCGCCAGGTCTTCGACGAGGCCGGGGGCGCGCGTGCAGGCGATGACGCGGGCACGCTCGACCCGACGCATCGGACGACGCTGGAGCAGACGCACCCCACGGTGCGTCAGGCCTTCATCCGCCAGTTCGTCGATGCCGATCTGATCGTCGGGCCGCGCGTCGCTGACTTGGAAGCGCACGACCTGCCCCGACGTTGGGTGCGCCGCCAGCGGCGCGGAGGTATCCACGTGCAGGCGCCACTCCCCCATGCCGAACAGGTCGACGCGCCCCACGTAGGACAGGCGTGCACCCAGGCCAGCCAGGCGTCCCAGGAGGCAGCGCAGGTCCTCCTGCGTGCCCTCCAGGATGATATCCACCGTGAAATCGCGCCCCGGCGGCGGGGAGGCGGGTTCAGGCGCACGCGAATGGCGACGCGCCAGGTCGGCGAGCATCGCCGTGAAAAGACTGCAGAATGCCCGCATCATCCCTCATGGATGCATCAATGCAGGCCAAGACCAGGGCGATAAATGCGCCGCCCGGGTCAATGCGTCCCGTCAGCTCATTCGTGGCATCGACCAGGCCGATCTGAGCTTGGGTGGAGAAACGGGAAAAGATGTCTTCCACGTCGGGGAGCGTCGGCCCCAGCTCCGCGAGTTCCCGTACCGCGCCACCCAGCATCTCCACCAGGGCATCGGACCACTGAATAAAGGAGGAGGAGGGAACCAGCGAGGAGGCCAGCATGCGACGCATCGCGACGGGCGTCACCTCCCGATCATCACCCAGAGCAGCGACCCAGGCCTCGAACAGGGCTGCGAGCGCGACGCTGCTGTGCCCGACGCCTCGACGGATCAGAGTCTCGACACCCACCTCAAGCGCGACGCGCGGGTGCGCGCGCGGCTCCAGGGAGTCCATGGCCGCCGCCAGCGCAGCCATCGTCGCCGCCGCATTTGTGCCGGTGTCGCAGTCCGCGCCATCCCACCCGTCCAGGTCGTCAAGGAAGGGCGCGAGCCTGGCAGCTTCCTCAGCACCCCGCCCGACATGCCGCAATGATCACCGATGCATTCAGTTCCATGGCTCCCCTTTCACGACTCTCAATTGTCCCCACCGTGCACGCTGTGTGCGACCTGACACGACCAAAACCTCGTGCGAGTTGTTGACAGCGCACATCATCCGCTATTCTGTCATGGTTGCCTTCGGTTCAAGCACCGAAGGATGCGTTTCCCCGCGACCGCGGGGAGCCAAAGACTGAACTGGAAGACATACCGAGGAGAACATCGTGGCTGCCGTTTGTGACGTGTGCGGTAAGGGACCCGGCTTCGGCAAGAGCGTGTCGCACTCGCACGTTCGCACCAACCGCCGGTGGAATCCGAATATCCAGCGCGTTCGCGCCCTGGTCAACGGGACGCCCAAGCGCCTGAACGTGTGCACCAAGTGCCTGAAGTCCGACAAGGTTGCTCGCGCGATCTGACGGATCCTACCTGCCCCACGTGGGCATGGACAAACGCCCGCGACGAAGAGTCGCGGGCGTTCTTTGTTGCCTACCTATTTCTTGGGCACCGCTCCCTCACGCGTTGCCAGCGCCCCTAGCATCGGCCGAAGGATAGCAGCGCCCCGCGGTATCGACCCATCGGATGTGAACTGCCTCCCGTTTCTTGGACATCGAAATTGAAGTCCAGGGAATGGGAGGCTTTTCGTGTCTGTGGATCTGCGGTTGAGGCATGATCGTTTGCTTCGTGAGCAGGCGGTGGAGATGTTTGAGAGGGGATTTGGCTATCGTTTGACCGCCAAGAGGCTGGGTGCGCCTGCTGAGGCCGTGCGACACTGGCAGAAGACGTACCGCGCAATTGGGAAGGATGGGCTTCTTGCCATGGGAGTAAAGCAGACCAGATACGACTATGAGACCAAGGTCGCCGCAGCCAGGGCCGTGGTTGATGGTGGGATGAGTAAACCTGAGGCGATGGTGCGTTTTGGTATTGCGAGCGCGACACCGCTGAAGAATTGGTGCAGGCTGTACCGCGAGGGCGGCGCGCAGGCCCTCAAGCCCAAGCCTAAGGGCAGGCCGAAGGGGTCGGTGCGGGCGGTGGCCCCAACGCGTGAGGAGGAGCTTGAGGAGCGCGTGCGTAAGCTTGAGGCGCAGGTGGCGTATCTAAAAAAATCGATTGCCCTGAAGGCGCAGAGGCACTCCCAAACCGGGACAAAGCCCTAGTGGTCGCCGAGCTTTCAGGGCGCGGACATGCGGTGTGCGATCTCCTTGAGGCGGCCGGCCTTGCCAGGTCGAGCTACTACTACGCACTGGCTCACCCCCAGCTGCCAACCAGAGCGCATCTGCGGCCCAAGGTCGCTCAGATTTTTCGCGCACTCCCAACGGGTGCGGTCACAGGCAGGTAGCCATGTGCCTGCGCGCCGAAGAAGGAGCACGCATCGCCGACAAGACGGTCTTGAAGATGATGCGCGAGATGGGGCTGCGCTGCAGCATACGCCGCGAGAGGGCTTACCACAGGTACAACTCCTACAAGGGGAACGTGGGGCAAAGCTTCGGCAACATCATCGGCCGCGACTTCAAGGCCGATGGGCCCTGGCAGAAACTGGGTACCGACGTCACCGAGTTCAAGCTCTCCTTCGGTAAGGCCTACCTCGCTCCGGTCTACGACTTCGCCAGTAAAGAGATCGTGGCCCACTCCATCTCCATGCACCCCAACCTCGCCCAACAACAAGAGATGCTCCAGATACTCATGGACGCCAAGCCCCAAGGAGCCGAGCCGATCTTGCACTCAGACATGGGATGGCAGTACCAACACGAGACCTACATCAGAACGCTCGCCGATAACGGTTTCATCCAGAGCATGTCACGCAAAGGCAACTGCATCGACAACGGCGCCACCGAACAGGTCTTCGGGCACATCAAGGACGAATTCTTCCGCGGCCAGGACTGGCAAACCTTCGAGAGCTTCAAAGCCGACCTCAACGCCTACATCACCTACTGGAACACACAAAGACGCCAAGTAAAGCTCAAGGGCCTGACCCCGGCAGAATACCGAGATCAGGCCCTCCAGCAAGCCGCATAACGGCTACCATTAAACGCGTCCAAGTTCCGGGACGCAGTTCAATGGGTCAATGCCGCGGGGCACGCACCGATCAGAGGAGGTTCGCAGCCAGGTCGAGCGGCGTTCCGAAGCGGTGGTTCGTGATCGAGACTGCCTGCTCACGCAGGAAGGGCAGCAGCTCCGAGTGCGGCCATGCCGTGACAGCACCCGTGTACAGGGCAACGTCGGGGCTGCCCCAGCTCGCGCGGGTCGCGTGAGCCCACCGCTGCGCCGAGGACTCTTCACGCGGTCCGAGGACGCGCACACGCATCCCCAGACCACCCGAAGTCGCAACCATCGCCAGGCGAGCATCCCACGAGCGCGCATCCTCAATCGTCACCTCGATACCCGCAGCCTCCGCCAGTTCCAGCACCGCGCCCGGCAGCTGGTCGGCGACGGAGAGGCCGATGGGACCGCCCGCAAGGATGCCCGCCGCGAGGACGCGAACGGTATCCGCCAGGGCGGTTCCGCTCCCGGCTCGCACGAGGACCGGGGTGGGGCGGTAGCGCAGGATATTGCGCTCGCACGCCATGCCGGTAACGTCCCGGTTGGCACCGTAGTCGCTGGCCCAGGCAGCGGCGTCGGCGGCGACCGCGCGATTTAGCTCGGCTGCGTCGGCACCGTCCATGTGAGGAGCAGCCGCGTTGCACAGCGCGAGGACACGCGGGTCAACCGGCACCGCAGACACGGCACGGCCCGACGCGCTGGTGTCACGCACGGGTTCGACCTCTCCCAGCCCCAGCAGGTAGGAGGGGCCACCGGCCTTCGTGGTCGAGCCGATAGCCGAGCGCTTCCACCCACCGAAGGGCTGACGACGCACAATGGCACCCGTGATGCCGCGGTTGACGTAGAGATTGCCGACCTCAATGCCCTCCAACCACGTCGCGAGTTCCTCGGTATCGAGGGTGTGCAGGCCCGACGTCAGACCGTAGTCGACGTCGTTAACCGCCTCGATGGCCTCCTCGAGCGTATCGACGCGCATAACGCCGAGGACGGGCGCGAAGTACTCGGTCAGGTGGAATTCACTGCCGGGCACGACGCCCGCGCGAATACCCGGAGTCCACAGCCCATCGCCCAGGTAACGGGGCTTAAGCACCCAGTGCTCCCCCTCGCCCAGTGTCGTCAGGCCGCGCACAGCCTTCTCATCGTCGGGAACCACGACGGGACCGACCTGGGAATCCAGCGATGCCGGCAGCCCCACGCGCAGCGACGCGGTTGCGTCCACCAGCTGGCGCGCAATGCGCGCGGACTTACCGGCCGAGCCGACGAGGATCACCAGGGAGGATGCCGAGCACTTCTGTCCAGCGTGCGCGAACGCCGAGTGGACGATGTCGCGCACGGCCAGATCCGGATCGGCCGAGGGCGTGACGATGATGGCATTCTTACCGCTCGTTTCGCCCAGCAGGTGCATGTCGGGCTTCCACGAGCGGAACAGGCGAGCCGTGTCGTAGGAACCCGTCAGCACAACGCGACCGACGCCCTCATGGGTCACGAGGTACCGGGAGACATCCCCGTCCTCGAGTGGGGCCAGCGCCACCAGATCCTTGGGTACCCCGGCCTCATGGAAGGCGGCGACCAGCTCGGCCGCGCAGCGCTTGGCAGGCGGGGCAGGCTTAAGGATGACCGCGCTACCCGCCGCAAGGGCTGCGGCGACGCCACCGACCGGGATGGCGACGGGGAAGTTCCACGGGGAGGCGACGACGGTGACATCCACGGGGACGAATCGCGCGCCCGCCATGTGTGCCTCGTCGGCCAGCTCCAGGGAGGCTGCAGCGTAATGGTGGCAGAAGTCGATGGCCTCGCTGACCTCAGGATCAGCCTGATCGATGGTCTTACCGGCCTCGGATCCAGCGACCTCGATCAGCTCGCCACGCCGCGCAGCCAGGACATCACCCACGCGGTGCAGCACAGCTGCACGCTCCTCGGGGGCAAGAGCCTGCCAGGCGTGGGCTGCCTTGGCACTCGCCTCGATCAGCGCATCCACTGCCTCGTTCGTAGCCAGGGCCTGTGCACCGGCACGAACCGCCTCGACGCCGCGCGTCGACGCCGGGATAGCCGCAGCGATTTCACGGGCCCACTGGCGGTTGGCTGCCAGCGCAGGGTCGGAGTCGGCCTCGGAGGCGAAGGGACGACGCGCGCGCTCAGCGACGCTCCCCTGCTCGGCGGGCACCCCGGCCGCACGCTCAGCCAGGCGGTCCTGACCGCGGTTGGGTACGGGCACCGCAGCGTCGGGATCGACGTCGGACAGGGCGGCGAGGAAACGGTCACGCTCACGGGCGAACACGTCCTCGTTTGTGGCGATATCGAAGACACCGGACATGAAGTTCTCGGGTGCAGCATTCTCTTCGAGGCGACGCACCAGGTAGGAGATGGCGACGTCGAACTCGCGGGGGTTGACGACCGGGACGTACAGGAGCAGCGAACCAACATCGCGACGCACGACTTCCTGGATGCCCGTCGCCATGCCGGAGAGCATCTCGAACTCGACGCTGTCCTCGACGCCGCGTGCTGCGCGCAGCTCGTAAGCGAAAGCGATGTCGAAGATGTTCTGACCGGCCACGCCCAGCCGGATCGCTCGGGTACGCTCGGGCGTCATGGCCCAGTTCAGCATGCGCTTGTAGTTGGTGTCGGTAGCCTGCTTGGAAGGCCACGTGGTGAGCTCCCACCCGTGAATTTCGGCATCCACCCGCTCCATGGACAGGTTCGCGCCCTTGACGATGCGGACCTTGATGCGCGAACCGCCAGCGTCCACGCGCGTGCGCGCCCACTTCTGGAGGCGCTGAAGGGCACCGAGGGAGTCGGGCAGGTAGGCCTGAAGAACGATGCCGGCCTCGTAGCCGCGCATGTCCGGCTGGTCGAGGATGGCGGTGAAACACCGCAATCGTCAGGTCGAGGTCCTTGTAGTCTTCCATGTCGAGGTTCAGGAAGGTCCCGTGATCGCGGGCCAGGCGGTACAGAGGCAGGAGTGCACTCACGCCATGGTCAACGACCTCCTGGAAGACCCCAAGGATTGTGCGGGCCAGTCACTGCAGAGACCTTGATGGAGACGTAGTCGACGTCCTCGCGCGTCACGAGGCGCGAAACCTCGGCCAGACGGTGGGATGCCTCCTTCTCACCCGAGAACCGCTTCGCCAAGGAGGTTGACGTTCAGGCGGTTCCCACCCTTACGCAGGCGAGCGAGCGCCGGGCCGAGTCCCTTGTCCGTTGCATCGACGACGAGGTCACCGACGATCTCACGGAACACGCGACGCGCCGTGGCCGTCACGGTGCGCGGTGCCAGGCGCGACGCCGTTGATCCCAGCCCCATTGCCGCCGCCAGCGCCGGAGGCAGGAAGTTCTTGCGGCCAGCCGACAGACGCTTCATGGCCGCGCTGGCCACGTCCAGGTCCGCGGGGCGCACGACGTCGTCGACGAATCGGGTCGTAAACGTCAGACCATCCGGATCCGCGAGAATGCGGGACAGGAGCTTGGCCGACCGTGGCGTGGGCTCGTGAGCAGACTCATCAGCCCACCGGCGGGCTCGGGTCACTGCGCGCTCCCCCAGGATCCACAGATCATCGGGGCACCGTCGAGCGGTGGAATCAGGGCGGGGCGGGGTGGGAACAGCGGTGTTCGTCATGCGTAGACCTCCAGGCGTGAGAATGCGTCGGATACTCCGCGTCGCGTACAGCGTCACCGCTAGGTACGCTCGGCAAAACTCCCGACATTGTAAAGCATGCTGGTTTGTCTATCCTAACGCGCATGAGGCACGCCCGTACCGCCAGATGATGACTACAAGCCACCACGCTCAAGGGACCTAAGCCCCAATCCCTGCAAAATGGTCAATGAGGCTCATCACCCGTGATACATTTCACTAGACGAGTGCCTCTTTCACAGGAGGGCAACCCCGGCCTCGTTCATGACCGAACAAGCCAGCGATCCTTCACGTCGGCAACCACGCCAGCCGTCACCCCGCGCATGTCGACGTCTCCTCCCCCATCCACACGCGCACACAGCCACTGAACCTGAAGACCATCAGAAAGGGCAACCAGCTTACGGGCGATCTGCTCACTCGGCGCGTCCGCACGCACCTCGCCTGTCGCCTTTCCGCGCTCGAGGGCATCGACCAGGTAGGCGATCGCACTCATCAGGTGCTGACGGAACCACGGATGAGCCTGATGATCAGCATCGATGACCGCCGCCGACATCGCCGTATACAGGGCCACCCCGTCAGGATGACGCTGATTGTGGGCAACCATCTCCACCCACGCGTCGAGCGCGACTTCCGCCCCCGCGTCGCCGCCGGGCAGCCGACTCATCGTGCGGCGATCACGCTCATCCAGGACGGCGGCCAGCAGCTGATCCTTCGACGAATAGTGGTGCAGCAGCCCCGCCTTCGAAATATCCGAGGCCCGCGCGATGTCCGCCAGGGAGGTTCCCACATACCCGCGGGTCGAGAACAGCGTCAACGCCTCGGCAAGGATGCGCGCCTTCTTGTCCTCACTGCCAGCCTTAGGCCGACCGGGCCGCCGTGTACTCGTTGCCTGCGCGTCATTGCTCATGGGGACTGCTCCACTCTCACTGTGACAGAGTTACCAACAACCCATCATAGCGTGCCTCCAGCGGCTTGCCACCACATTGGAGAACAACCATGAAGAGACGGGGCGGCGCGAGGCTTGCGCCCCACGCCGCTTTCCAATCAGTAACCGAAGGTCACCTTAAACACCGGCTGGCCCGACGAGTCGAGTTTGATCACCCCGTTCTCGTCGAGCGTCACGGTTGCAGTGACTGTCGAGTTCACGTCATGAGGTTCTTTGTCCCAGCTGCTCGTGCTCTGGATCGAGAACACTGCTTCCCCGGTGTAGCTGCCCTTCTCACCCGACTTCGTCATGGTGGTAGGCGTCTTCTTGACTTGCAGGACTGCCAGGTTTGTGGCGCGAACAGCATTCGGGCAGGCCTGGTCAATGTTTCCGGGGACGGTGGCGCACGAGTTCGTCAGGGCGACGGCCGCGCTCAGGGCCGCGTCCGACAGCTTGGAGTTGTAGGTTCCCTTGAGCTGGACGCGCTGGGCAGTATCCCCCGATCAACCGGAGCCGGTCTCCGGCTTAACCCGCACGGTCACCGGATCGGCGTCGATATACTCGCCCACGTCGACGGGAGTGACCGTGTAGATGCCCGGGTAGAACACAAACTCCGTGCCAGTGCTCATGTCGCCGGCGTTCACCGACGTCGTTACCTCGCCGATGGAAAACTTCGAGACTTTGTCTCCCATAATGTGTACGGGCATGACCATCGAGTTTTCGAGCTTCCAGTTTTTCAGCACACCGAACGTCGGCTTTGCGGAGGAGACGGTGAAGTTGTAGGTGAAACGCTCCCCGTCGAGCTGCATGGTGGCGGTGACCGTGCGCGTCTTTGCGTCTTCGTTCGTGTCGGCGACGATGTCCTCGATGACGATGCGCGCGTCGGCCGAGGCCATGACATCGTCCGCGAGGAATGCGCGCTTGTCGTTAGCCAGGCCGGGGTCTGCCATTGCTGTCGCCGCGCTGGCCTTGCCGGCGGCCAAGTAATCCAGGTACTGTCGCACTGTTGCCTCCGGCGTGCGCGTCCAGTTCGCGAACATGACGGCGAGCGCGCCCACTCCCGCGACAACTGCGAGGACGACGACGGCGATGACGCTCCGCTTGATGCGGCGGCGGCTCTTCGTGGACATGGGAGTGAAGGCGATGGTCCCTCGTCGGCGCGGCAGGCGGCACCTCGCCGGGCACCGGAGCCATGACGGGAACCTGCTGCGTCACGTACGTCTGCGGCGCAGCGGGCACGGGAGGCGCAGCGGGTACCGGAGGCACGGGGACAGTCTGTTCGGGGATGGGAGGCGGCTCGCTCGTCCCCTGGGTCGTGTTCTGCGCGTTCGGTTCCACTGTTTCTCCTCACTGTGCGACGCTCTGCCCCGGTCCCGCGCCTGGGATGTGGTGCAGGGTTCGACGGACACAACCTGACAATTGTCACATAAGCATTGTGGGACCTCAAGGCTACACGCGGCTCACATTCCTGGAACGAGGCCGGGGTCGGGTTCCGGCGCACACACGCATGTCGCCCGTCCGCTACGCGGACGGGCGACATCACGGGTCGGAGGGAGGCAATGACCTTAAAGGGATGCCCCAACGAAGAAATCAGGCTTGCCGTCCGACGTGAGCTTGAGCAGCCCGTCGTTGCTGAATTGGACGTTGACGACTACCTTCGCATCAACGTCGCGCGTTCCCGGCATGTAGTACTTGTCGGAGTACGTCACCGCGAAAGTGACTGGCCCTTGGAAGACCCCCGGATCAATCTCCAGCGGCTCCAGCGATGTGGGCATCGTCTTGACGGAGATCGCGGTCACCGCGTCGCTTTGGAGGGCGAACGGACAGTCAGAATTCTGATTCCCCGGGATGGAGGCGCAGGAGTTCAAGAATTCCTTCGCGGACTCGAGCGCCGCCTCCTTCAGCTCGTCACTGTAGGTCGCAATCAGGGAGACGTCGGCGTCATCAGCATAGGAGGTGGTCCCACCGTGGACGCCATCGAGGACGGCAACTGTCTTAGGGTTAACATCCACGTATTCGCTCGGGGCGACGGGCGTGAACGTGTACACGCCCGGGTAGAAGAGGTAGGTGGCCGGCTTGCCAGAGACAAGCTTGTGCGGTGCATCGGCGCTCACGCCGCCGACCGTGAACTGGGTGTACCCGCTGGCGTCGACGCTCACCGGCGCGGCGAGCGACCCCTTCACTGTCCAGTTATTCAGGACACCCATCGTCGGCTTTTCCTTGGTCACGGTGAAGGCGTGGGTAAAGCGCTCCCCGTTGACCTGCAGGGTGGCCGACACCTGACGGGTCTCAGCGTCCTCATTCTTGTCGGCGGCTACTTCTTCGACGACCAGCAGCGAGGTCGCCGAGGCCATCACGTCGTCGGTCAGGAAGGTGCGCTGATCATTATTCACGCCAGGATCAACCATCGCCGTCGCCGCGCTCGCCTTACCGGCAGCCAGCAGATCCAGGTACTTACGCACCTCGGCCTCAGGCGTACGAGAACTATTCGCAACCTTGATCGCCACCACGCCAGCAATCACCAACACGACGAGGACACCGACCAGGATCCCAATCAGCGTCATCTTCTTCTTGCCCCGACCAGAAGAGGGGGACGACGCCACGCCTGCACCGGCGAGCGTCGGCGGACCCGGAACCGCAGGGGTCACAGGCGGCGCCGGTATCGGGGCCGCACTTGCATTGTTCTTCTCGGTGCTCATCATGCACTCCTCACAACGTTTGACAAACCACAGCCAGGAATGCGGCGTGCACTGCGCACCCCGCAATCCGGTCGCTCAGACGTGCCCAGTATCACGCCACGCATGCGACGAGTCAAAGAAGGATCACAGTGCGGATAGACGGTGCCCGTCCGCTTCACGCGGACGGGCACCGGGTGTATGGGCGACAGTGGCGGACGTTAGAAGGCGAAGGACACCCTAAAGTCCGGCTTGCCATCGGCGGTCACTTTCAGCACTCCGTCATCGTCGAAACGCGCGTCAACTTTCACCGTCAGGCCGACGTCCCTCGTTCCTGGGAACAGCGCCCCCTCCCCTGTCGTAACCGTGTATGTCACGCTCCCGGAAAATGACGTTGGATCAAAGCTGTACGAATCGAGAGATGTCGGCTTTTCTTTGATGGAAATAGCGGTGACACTATCTCCCCGAATCAGGGACGAGCAGTCATCCCCCTGATTGCCGGGGTAGGTCCCGCACGATTCAACGAGCGTCTGAGCTGCTTCGAGAGCAGCGGCTTCCAGCTTGTCGTTATAGGTCGCCTTGAAGGTGACGTCGCTCTTGCCATCGTTATTTCGAGTGCGCACGTCATCGAGCACGGAGACGGAGACAGGAGTCGTGTCAACATACTCGTTCGGTGCGACAGGCGTGAAATTGTATGCGCCCGGGTAGAAGAGGAAGGAACGCCCTTCCACGTAGAAACTGGCTTTGTCAATGGAGGCCTTCGTCTCACCGACGGAGAACTGACCGATTCCATCACCGTCCACGGTCACAGGCACTGCCAGCGAGTCCCGAATCTTCCAGTTGTCCAGAACGCCCATCGTCGCATCGTCCGCAGTGACACGGAAGGCATGGGTGAAGCGCTCCCCGTTGACCTGCATGGTCGCGGTCACCGTGCGCGTGTCGGAATCGTCGTTCTTATCCGCAACGACGTCCTCGACGACCAGCAGCGAGGTCGCCGAGGCCATCACGTCGTCGGTCAGAAAGGTACGCTGATCATTATTCACGCCGGGATCAATCATCGCCGTCGCCGCGCTCGCCTTACCGGCAGCCAGCAGATCCAGGTACTTGCGTACCTCGGCCTCGGGCGTACGCGAACTATTGACGACCTTGATCGCCACCACGCCAGCAATCACCAGCACCACGAGAACGCCGACCAGAATCCCGATCAGCTTCATGCGCTTCTTCCCCTGAGCGGACACCGGCGTAAAAGCCACACCCGCACCGGCAGGCGCCGGCGGACCCGGAACCGCAGGGGTCACAGGCGGCGCCGGTATCGGAACCGCAGGGGTCACAGGCGGCGCCGGTATCGGAGCCGCATTCGCTTGATTCTTCTCAGTGCCCATCAATTGCTCCTCACACTATTTGACAAACCGCAGCCTGGAAAGCGACGCGCTCTGCACGCCCCACCGTCCAACCACTTGAGCGTGCCAAGTATCACACCTCACAAGCGCTGAGTCAAAGAACGATCACAGGATGGATGAGTGGTGCCCGTCCGCTTCACGCGGACGGGCACCATCACGGGTTGGCAACGCCTAGACAACACCTCAGCGAAGGAAGTCGACCGTGAACTCAGGCTTGCCATCCTTGTCCAGCTTGAGCACCTTGTCGTCGTCGAGCTGCGCGCGGATCTCCACCTTAGCCTCGACGTCGCGCGTGCCCGCCATGTAGTACTTGTTGGAGTACGTCGCCGTGAAAATAACAGTTGCCCGAAACACTGTCGGTTGTTCTGCGGATTCCGCCCCCAAGGCCTTGGGCATCGCCCCCGAGACCTCGGTAACCGCATCACTCTGGATCGCAAATGGGCACGAAGAACTCTGGTTGCCCGGAATGGACGTGCAGGAATCAACAGCCTGTTGTCCTGCCGCTTGCGCTGCTGCAATCAGCTTGGTGTTGTAGGTGGCCTTCAGAGAGACAGTGCTACCGTTCCCGCCAAACCCGTCATCGAGAACGGCGACTGTCTCAGGATTGGAATCCGCGTATTCGCTCGGGGCGACCGGCGTGACCGTGTAGACACCGGGGTAGACGACATAGGACCCCTCCCTACCGCTGAAGCTCTTACTGGGGATATCCGCGGTGACGCCACCGATTGTGAACTGGGTGTATCCCTCGGCGTCGACGTTCAGCTCCACGGCCAGGGAGTCCTTCACCTTCCAGTTGTCAAGAACACCCATTGTCGGCTCTGCCTTGGTCACGGTGAAAACGTGGACGAAGCGCTCGCCGTTGACCTGCATGGTCGCGGTCACCGAGCGCGTGTCAGAGGAATCCTTCTTGTCAGTACCCACGTCTTCGACGACCAGCAGCGAAGTTGCCGAGGCCATCACGTCGTCGGTCAGGAAGGTGCGCTGATCATTATTCACGCCAGGATCGACCATCGCCGTCGCCGCGCTCGCCTTACCGGCAGCCAGCAGATCCAGGTACTTACGCACCTCGGCCTCAGGCGTACGAGAACTATTCGCAACCTTGATCGCCACCACGCCAGCAATCACCAGCACCACGAGAACGCCGACCAGAATCCCGATCAGCTTCATGCGCTTCTTCCCCTGAGCGGACACCGGCGTAAAAGCCACACCCGCACCGGCAGGCGCCGGCGGACCCGGAACCGCAGGGGTCACAGGCGGCGCCGGTATCGGAGCCGCATTCGCTTGATTCTTCTCAGTGCCCATCGTGCACTCCTCACACTATTTGATAAACAGCAGTCAGAAGGCAGTGCTCTGCGCTCCCTGCCCTCCGACCACGCAGGCGTGCCCAGTATCATATCTGGCTTGTGACCAGTCAACACCGATCACAGTGGGGATACAACCATGCTCCCCGGTCACCATAGTCCAGGTACCGTTGCACCTCCGCCTCGGGCGTGCGTATCGAATGTGCGAGCACGAAGCTACCGAGGGCTACACCGACGACGACCACCGCAATGACGACCGCCAGTACGAGTGGACTGACGCGCTTGCGCGGGGTCTGCGGGAGCGAAGCCGCACCACCGAACGCTGCCGCGCCGGCGGGGGGCCGACATCGATACCGGGGCAGCCACCTGATACTGCCCGTATCCAGGCACCGGCGCAGCTGTCCGCCGCGGAGGGGACGGCACAGCTGAGAGCGTCGGCGGATCGGGGACGGGCTCATCGTCCATGCCACCTGCGAACGGTGGGATCGAGGCCCCGTCAGGTTATTGTGTCGAGTATCCATTGCGCGCTCCTTACGACGTCCCGGGCGTCACGTCACGGGAAAGCCGCCAGGCACTTCCTCGGCAAACGGTTACCGTGACAGGGTAAGAATGAGCACCGCTCTCAACCTCCGCCAACAACCGTCAGTAACGACTATTACTTGTTATATTCACGAAGAAGGCGAATCCTCTGACGACGAGGGGATGCTGAGCGTGACGGAGATGACGGGTTTTCCGTCGATATCGGTAACCGGAACTCCTGCGTCTGAGAGTGCAACCGTCATGGTCGGTCTCAGGGTGAGAGTGCGGGGATGGCGATCCGGCAACCAGGATCCAGGGTCCTGGTATGTGATGACGGCGTCTTCTCCGGTATAGGCACCAGAGTCGCTCACGCTCACCAGCGTGGACGGCAACGTCGTAACGTCAAGGACGCTAAGACTCGAAGAGCGCAGGGCACTGGGGCACATCTGATCCGCATTACGCCCCAACGTCCCACATGCCTGCACCGCGTCTTGCGCAGCGCGCAAGACCTCACCCCTCAATTGTGAGTTGAGCGAGCCTTCCAGCGTGACGTGCGTCGTCTCGTAGGAACTCCCCTGCGTCCCGTCCTCAACGACGGCACGCGCCGACTGCGCGTCCACATACTCCCCTGTTCCCTCAGGTTGAAGGTCGTAGACGCCTGGGAAGAAGAGGTATTCTATTCCCTCTGGAGCGGACGAATCAAGGTCCGTGACGGCACCCCCGACGCTAAACCGGGGAACGTGATGCCCCGAAACTTTCAGGGGAACAACGAGGCCTTCACGGATTGTCCAGGTTGACATGATGCTATCTTCACGGTCCTTGCGGTCGAGGGTGAAAACATGAGTAAAGCGATGGCCATCAAGCCGAAGCGTCGCTGTAACCCTTGATATACCCACAATCTCACTCAGGCTGCTGCTAGCCTCAATAGATTCAATTTCCAATCGTGACGCGGCCGAAGCCAGCACCTCGTTCGTCAGGAAGATCCTCTGATCGTTGGGCACACCGGGATCAACCATCGACAGTGCCGTTTCCGCGTCACCTTTGGCAAGGGAGGCGAGGTAGCGGCGTACTGTCCCCTCGGGCGTGTATCCCTCCGCGATCCAGAGTGTGACCGCAGCGATAACGAGCATGGCACACAGGACCGCCACGATCGACCGCTTCATATGTTTCCTGCGGCGGCAGAGAGCCACGGGGAAACGGCAGGGCGTTGTACCCCCTCTGCTCACGGCACCCGGTACCCCATACTGCGGGCCAGACATCTGAGTCCCCATTGACACCACCTTCACATACTCGCTAACTATAGTGTGATGGTAGCCTACGACACCCCCAGACCGCAGGCGAACGGCACCACGCATATCGCGATTCCACGCTCCCCTTCCAGTACTTCTCAGCGACTGGCAAGCGTGATGAGAATCCTCGGAATTCCGTCCTCGTTCGATTGGAGGATCCCCGTCTCGGCCAGGGGGACCTGCGCGTAGGGAGTGACCGTCACGGCGCGTTCGCTGGACCCGGACGTGCCGCCCGATTCGCGGATCGTCACGAGCGCGTCGTAGCCGGTGAAACTCCCACAATCCGTGTCGGTGGCAAGCATGGACGGCATCACGGACCCCTCCAGAGCAGTCACGTTCGGGGAGCACAGCGCAGCTGGACACGACGCGTTCGCGTTTGATCTCAGGGTCGCGTTCACGAATGCTCGCGACGACAAGCGAGCATTCTACGGCGGGTCATCGATGGATTCAGTGACGAGGGGCGCGCTGAACCAACTCCGCGTACGTGTGTCCCTCATCGTCCTCATCGACGTTTCTTCCCCTTCTTGGTGCGCCGCGTTAGTTGGCGTCGTCCTCGTCCCGGGTGACGACGGGCAGGGCCTTCGTTGGCGGCACCACCGCGTCGCCGCGCAACGCCGGGAGTGACAGCCCAGCGGTTGCTGGGATCTCCTCGGAGGATTCGGCGAGTTTGCGCGCCACGCGCGACATGGGACGGGACGAGGCCTGGGTTCCCTCGGTCGAAGCAGCCATGCTAACGTTCTCCATTCCTTGCAGCTACACCGCTCGGTGTGCGCCGTCCCATCGACGGGGAAACCAGCGGTCTACATCACGCTAGTGTACGGAATCAGGATCGAAATGGTCCCACGCCCCGCGCAGGATCTCCCCATCGAACATCGCACAGGCCTTTTCCCCCTCTTCGCGCGCCCGCACGCGACCGATGACGCGGAATCCGTCGGGCAGTGGCGCGTCGGGCGGAAACGCGGCGAGCATTCCATGTTCCTCACCGCCTTGGAGCACCCACCACACGGGGTCCGTTCGGCAGATCAGAGCCGGCGCTTGGAGCTTCCCTCGCCTCCTCCTCGATGGCGTGCCGGTCGAATTCGATGACGACGTTCGAGGCCGTGGCCATGCGGGTGGCATCGGCGGCGGGTCCGTCGGACAGGTCCATCATCGCCCGAGCACCCGCGGCCGCGGCGGCAACCCCTGACCCCAGCGGCGGGTGCGGCGCGCGATAGGTCTCGATAAAGGGAGCGAGTTCCCCCAGCTGGTCGGTACCACGCGCGGCAGGGTCGACGTGCCCGCCCGAGAGCAGATCGAGGCCAGCGTAGGAAAAGCCCAACGTACCGCTCACCGCAATGACGTCGCCGGGGCGTGCTCCGTCACGACGCACCACTGGCCCCGGGCAATAGCCGAAGGCAGTCACCGAGAGGACGAGCTTGTCTCCCGCGCTCAGGTCGCCGCCGACGACACCCGCGCCGACCTCGCGCGCCCGCTCCCCCAGGCCTCGGACAACATCGAGAAAAACATCCGCGTCCATGTCTCGCGGCGCGACGACCGAGGCAACGAGACCTGAGGGACGCCCGCCCATCGCGTCGATATCCGCGAGGTTCTGCGCCGCCACGCGGGCACCGACCTCGTAGCCGGTGGACCAGGACAGGTGAAAGTGCTGGTCTTCCACCATGACATCCGTCGTCACGATGAAGGATCCTTCGGGTGCCGCGATCTGCGCGCAGTCATCGCCAATGCCGATGAGGGTGCGCTCGCCTGCGGGGAATGATGCGCGGAAATGAGAGACCAACTGGGCCTCGGACAGGTCACCTAACTTCATGACACCCAGGGTAGTCGCGAGCGCCACAATGCACCGCGATCAGGAAACGTCAGAGCGCCATGCCTCGCACGGTCTGGGAGGCGAACAGGCAGGCTGTCGCCGCGCTGGCAACGTTGAGGGACTCGGCGTCCCCCGTCATCGGGATCGACACGAGCGCGTCGCACAGCCGCATCTCTGCCCCCGACAGGCCCTTTGCCTCGTTACCGAAGACCCACGCGTGGGACTGCGACAAGCGCGAACGGCCGGAAACGCCCTGAGCGAGCATCTGAGAAAGGTCAAGGGAGCCGGCCCCGCCACTGGTCCCCAGCAGTGCGGCGCTGCGGCGGTGGATGAGGGCGTGAGCTTCCTCGAATGAAGAAACGACGCACACGGGAATGTGGAACACCGAACCCGCGCTGGCACGCACGACCTTCGGGCTGGTGGCTTCCACCGTGCCCGAAACCGTGATAACACCGACCGCGCCAAACGCGTCGGCCGTGCGGATAATCGTACCCACGTTGCCGGGGTCGCGCCCCTGAGCAAGGACCACAAGGGTCTCGCCCACGCTCGGCTCAGGTAGCTCGCGCGACACAGCGTCTGCGGAGGCCACAGCGCACACTCCCTGCGAATCCCGCGAGAGCGCAGCCGAAACCTCGGCAGTCACGGGATGCACCCAGCGGGTCGCGCGCCGCGCAGCATCGACGACGTCTGCGTGAGTGCCCCACGCATCCTCGCGCACATACACGTCCCGAACAGCGCCGGGACGAAAGCGCACGAGCTCGCGCACGGCTTGAGGCCCCTCTACGAGCATCAGGCCCGAGCGCGAACGCGCCGAGCGCCCAACCAGACCCGACACCCTGCGCACGCGATCAGCGCGGGGATTGTCGAGAACGGTCAGGCGCTCGGGATGAGAGTTCACCAATCAGGCCTTGGGGGCGTTGATGTCGGCGGGCAGCGCGTCCTTGGCAACCTTCACCAGGGCGTTGAACGCGTTGATGTCGTTCACGGCCAGCTCGGCCAGCATGCGACGGTCGACCTCAACGCCGGCCAGGTTCAGACCCTGGATGAGGCGGTTGTAGGTCAGGCCCTGGGCGCGGGACGCAGCGTTGATGCGCTGGATCCACAGACGACGGAAATCGCCCTTCTTGGCCTTGCGGTCGCGGTAGGAGTAGACGAAGGAGTGAGTGACCTGCTCCTTGGCCTTACGGTACATGCGCGAGCGCTGGCCACGGTAGCCGGAGGCCTGCTCGAGTACGGTACGACGCTTCTTCTTGGCGTTGACAGAACGCTTAACACGTGCCATTTTCTACTGTTCTCCTCTAACTCGAGCTCACTTGCCCAGCAGACGCTTGACGCGCTTGACGTCGGCGGTCTCCAGGACCTGGTCGGTGGCCAGGCGGCGGGTCTTGCGGCTGGACTTGTGCTCCAGCAGGTGGCGGGCTCCGGCCTGCTCGCGCATGATCTTGCCCGAGCCAGTCGTGCGGAAGCGCTTCTTAGCACCGGAATGAGTCTTGTTCTTCGGCATTTCTATTCCTTCGTTGTGAGGCGATTACTATCGCCGTCAGTCCTGTTCGTCAGCCTTGTCGGCTGCCACGCGGGCCTGGTCCTTGCTGGCGCGTTCGGCGCGCTTGCCCCGGCGTTCGGCGCGCTCGGCCTCGCGGCGCTTGCGCTGCTCGGTCAGGGCGTCGGCCTTGCGCTTGGTGGGGGCCAGCACCATCGTCATGTTGCGCCCGTCCTGACGGGGCATCGACTCGACGGTGGCGAGATCACCGATCTCCTCGGCGAGGCGCTGCAGGAGGCGAACGCCAGCCTCGGGGCGAGACTGCTCTCGACCGCGGAACATGATCATGACCTTGACCTTATCGCCGGCGGACAGGAAGCGCTCCACGTGGCCCTTCTTGACGCCGAAGTCATGATCGTCGATCTTGAGTCGGAAGCGGATTTCCTTCAGCTGCGTGTTCGCCTGGTTGCGGCGAGCATCGCGGGCTTTCTGGGCGGCTTCGTACTTGTACTTGCCGTAATCCATGAGCTTTGCGACGGGCGGCTTAGCGTTCGGCGCAACCTCAACCAGGTCAAGCCCGGCCTCTTCGGCCAGACGCAGCGCGTCCTCAACGCGGACGACGCCGACCTGTTCACCTCCGGGTCCCACGAGGCGAACCTCGGGGACTCGAATACGCTCATTGATGCGAGTCTCGCTGATGAGCGGCTCCTTCCACAGAATCCTTATGCGCGAAACGAAAAGCCTCCGTTACGCGACGCGCACGGAGGCTTCCATAGGGTCAACACGCACGGGTGTTGACCGCCGAACCCGATCCCCTGCGCTTCGCCCCTGTGGGCGGCATCCTCCCTGTCGAGAGGCGGGTATCCAGGTGGGATTTCTCCGCTTGCGTTCCGGGCGTATGCCCAGACGGTCACATCAACGATACCAGAGAGGACGCCCCCGCGCCAGGTCAGGGGCCATTGCATGCCTCACGCTCACGGACGAGGCCGTGGCGCGTCGGCAATCACGGTGGCCTCAGACGAGGATGGGCGCGATCTCGACGCGATCAGCCGAGGCGATGAGGCGGCGGTTTGCCCCGACGTGCGACAACGCCTGAGTCAGGCTCTGCTTCATTGCCGAGGCATTGGCCGCACCCGTGAAACAGGATCGTTCCACGGACACGATGACGCGCGTCAGACCATCGCCCGCGTAGGTGATGGACAGGTCGGTGATGGCGGAGCAGGCGGCGCTTGCTTCGGCGAGCAGCAGCTCGCGCAAGGCTACATCGCGCCAAGCAGGCAACCACTGATCGCCCTGGGCGAGGGCGGCGACGGCGGGGCGCGGCAGCAGCACCGCGTCGGTGCCCGGGTTGACGACGACGCGCCCGCCCGTCTCAATCAGGGCCGTGAGTCCAATCGTGCGGAAGTCCAGGGCCATCGGACGATCCCCAGGTCGGTGGGCAGACAGGGCCTCGGCCGACGAGTAGATGGCGAGTGCGTCCCCGGCCGGGGTCTGGGCCCGCACAAAGTCAATCGGGTTATGCCCGTTTTCGCCGGCATGAACGCCCGTCACGCGCGGGTCGGGTTCGACGTCGATGGGCACGATAACCCGCTCGAACACGAGAGCATCGACGAGGGCTTCGAGGCGGGCGGCACCCGCGTCATTCCCCTCCCCCAGCGCCAGCGCGCGCATCGTGCGCGGCAGGCCCTGGCCAACATCGCCGCGGTCGTGGCTCATCATCGACAGGCGCTGAGCCAGCCGATTCTTCTGCTCCTCGGAGAGATTGGGCATTCCAGCGGCCATCAATCCTCCTCGCATCCGGCAACGGCCAGCGCATCCGCCAGGGTGAATGCCCCCTGATAGAGTGCTTTTCCGACGATGGCTCCCTCGATACCGAGGCCGCGCAGCGCCTCAATATCGGCCAGCGAGTTGACGCCGCCCGACGCGATGATGCGCGCATCAGTCGAATCTGCGACGCGCTCCAGCAGCTCACGGTTCGAGCCGGTCATCTGCCCGTCCCGCGTCACGTCGGTGACGACCACGCGGGCCACCCCGGCCTCGTTCAAAACGCGCAGTACCTCCCAGACGTCACCCCCCCTCGCCGCACCCGCCGCGCGCGGCTAAGCGATCCCCGCGCACGTCCAAACACACGGCGACGCGCTCACCGAAGGAATCGACGGCCTCACAGACGTCATCGATGCGCGCGAGCGCCTGCGTGGCCACGTTGACGCGCTCAGGTCCCATCGCCAATCCGGCCTCAATGGCCGCGCGGCTCGTGATGCCACCCGACAGCTCGACGCGCACGGGCGTCTCCCGAATAACTCGGGCCAGCAACTCAGAGTTCTCGCCGCGACCAAACGCCAGATCCAGGTCCACGAGGTGCACCCAGCGCGCCCCGGCCTCGTCGAAGGAACGAGCGACATCACTCGGACTACCCCAGCTCCCGACATCGACCGACCCGGAGGACAGACGCACCGCCTGCCCGCCCGTTACGTCGATTGCGGGCAGCAGTTCGAGGACACTCATGACTGCTTGCGGCGGAACCAGCCGAGCGGGCCGCCACCCTTGCGAGAACCGTCGGCGCTCACCGAATCCGAATAGTCACTGGGCGTCGTGCGCCCCAGCAGCAGATCCTCCGTGGCCGGGGGCATCGCGCCCAACAGGAGGCCAGCGGGGATCGCCTCCTCCGGCTCACCACCCACGTAACGCTGGGCGGAAATACGACCCGAGACGCCCGGCTCCACGCCATCGCCCTCGACGAGCCAGCTCATGAGAGCAACCGCCCCATACTTCGACAGATTCGACACGGCGCGCGCCACACGGTCTACCACATCCGGCATCGGGCGCTGGCCGGTGAGCAGAGCATCCAGCTCCTCCTCGTCCGTCGGCGTCGTCTCAACACGTAACCACACGGCAGTCCACGGCTTGAGACGCACAATGGACTCTCGGACGCCCGACAGCGCCAGCAGCGAATGCAGGGCCTCCGGGTACGCGATCGGTGCCAGCACCAGCGCGACCGACAGACGGCCACCCTCCAGGTGCAGCGACTCGTCGACGGGAGTATCGTCCGGGTCACGTGTCGGCTGAGACGACGCCTCTGTCCCTGTCTCCCCCAGCGATGCGACCAGCGACTGGAACTCCGCATCGATATCGTCGTTGTGAGCGCTCACCGCTCCTCCTTATTGTGTGTCTTTGCCACCAAGGATACTGTTCATACACGCCCTCGCGCGTCATGCGCTCTCCACCAGCGAAAGGACCCCGCCATGACCATCCCACACGATCCCTGTACGCGGAGAGATTAAACTCGGCCAATTCGTCAAGCTTGCCTCCCTCGCGGAAGACGGTGCGCAGGCCCGCGAACTCATCCAGGGCGGCGACGTGACCGTCAACGGCGAGGTAGAGACACGCCGGGGCCACCACCTGAGCGCAGGCGATCTCGTCGAGGTCGACGCCCCCTGGGGACGGGCCGCCGCAATCGTCGGGACCGCCTCCTAAGCATCCCCGTCAACGACGCGAGCCGGACCCACCGGCCCGCGTCGCGTCATCTTAGGACGAGGTCACGACGCCGCCCGCGCCGACCACGGCCTTGATATGGCTGAAGAAGGCGCTGGTCTGCTCCACGCGCAGCTTCGGATCCAGCTCGACAACCGTCGTGCGCCCCGGCTCCGTCAGGTGCAGGCGCACCGGGGAGCCACCCGGATAGGACTCGAGGACGCCTCGCAGATCGGTGAGAAGCTCAGGGCGTGCACCGGGCAGCCGGCAGGCGCAGGTCGAGCGGCAGGTCCGCCCCGCCCGACAGATCCAGGAGAGTCATCGACTGACCGTAGATCGTCATACCCTCCTCGCGGACGTTCACCTTTCCTTCAATCTGGACGATGATGTCCTGAGCGAGGTAGGTCTGAATCGACTCGTACGAGCGCGGGAAGAAGAGAACGTCCACCGAGCCCGACAGATCCTCGATGGTTGCAATCGCCCACGCATTTCCCTGCTTCGTCACCTTCGTCGTCACGCCGGAGACCAGGCCCGCGATCTTGACGATACGGTCCGCCATCGCACCCTCCGAGCCCACAACCTGCGCGATCTCAAAGTCCTGGTGGCGAGCCAACGCCGCCTCGACGCCGCGCAGCGGGTGGTCGGAGACGTACAGGCCTAGCATCTCGCGCTCGGCGGCCAGCTTCGTCTTGCGATCAAACTCAGGCAGGTCCGGGATGTCGATCGTCAAGCCGGAACCCGAGTCATCGTCCTCACCCAGCGCGCCGAACAGATCGAACTGCCCGATGGCCTCGTTGCGCTTGACGTCGATGATCGCGTCCACTGCCTCGTCGCAGCGCGCAAGGAGAGCGCGGCGCGTGTGCCCCATCGAGTCGAAGGCACCGGCCCGGATCAGGGACTGGATCGTGCGCTTGTTGCACACCACCTGCGGGACCTTGTCCAGGAAATCCTGGAACGAGGAGAAACGCCCCTTCTGCGCGCGAGTCTCCACGATTGCGTCAACGACCGGCCCACCAACGTTCTGGATGGCGTTCAAGCCGAAGCGGATCGCCTCACCGTCAGGCGCGAAGTTACCCATCGACGCGTTCACGTCCGGGGGCAGGACCGTGATGTCCATGTGGCGACACTCGGCCAGATAGAGCGCACGGCGGTCCTTGTTGTCCTTCGTCGAGGTCAGCAGGGCGGCCATGTACTCGGTCGGGTAGTTCGCCTTGAGGAAGGCCGTCCAGTAGGAGACGAGGCCGTAGGCCGCCGAGTGGGCCTTGTTGAAGGCGTACGCGGAGAAGGGAACGACGACGTCCCACAGGGCCTTAATCGACTCCTCGGAATAGCCGTTGTCCACCATGCCCTGGCGGAAGCCCTTGAACTGCTGGTCCAGGACCTCCTTCTTCTTCTTACCCATCGCCTTACGCAGAATGTCTGCCTGACCCAGCGAGTAGCCAGCCAGCTTCTGGGCGATCTGCATGACCTGCTCCTGATACACGATCAGACCGAAGGTCGTACCCAGGATGTCCTTAAGCGGTTCTTCCAGCTCCGGGTGGATGGGGGTGATTTCCTGACGTCCGTTCTTACGCAGCGCGTAGTTCGTGTGCGAGTTCGCGCCCATCGGACCCGGGCGATACAAGGCACCGACGGCCGAGATATCTTCGAAGTTGTCGGGCTTCATGAGCTTGAGGAGGTCGCGCATGCCGCCACCATCCAGCTGGAAGACGCCGAGGGTCTCGCCTCGTCCCAGTAGCTCATACGTCTTCTTGTCGTCGAAGGCCAGGTGATCGAGGTCGGGGTCCGGCTTGCCGTTGAGCGCGATGTTCTCAAGGGCGTCGGACACGACCGTGAGGTTACGCAGACCCAAGAAGTCCATCTTCAGCAGGCCGAGCGTCTCGCACGTCGGGTAGTCAAACTGGGTGATGATCGCGCCGTCCTGCGGGCGCTTCATGATCGGGATGATGTCCGTGAGCGTGTGGGAGCTCATGATGACCGCGCACGCGTGCACGCCCCACTGACGCGTCAGCCCCTCCAGGCCGAGCGCGTACTGGACGACCTCGTGCGTGTCGGGGTTCTCCTCGTAGAACTTGCGGAACTCCGAGGCCTCGGCGTAGCGCTTGTCCTTCTCATCGAAGATGCCGTGGACCGTGATGTCTTTGCCCATAATGGCCGGGGGCAGGGCTTTGGTGAGCTGCTCGCCGACCTTGAAGTCCTTGCCGAGAATGCGCGCAGAGTCCTTCAGGGCCTGCTTGGTTTTAATCGTGCCGTAGGTGACGACCTGGCTGATGCGGTCCTCACCGTACTTGCGCTTCACGTAGGCGATGACCTCGTCGCGCCTACGTTCGTCGAAGTCGACGTCAAAGTCAGGCATGGAGATTCGCTCGGGGTTGAGGAATCGCTCGAAGATCAGACCGTGATCGAGGGGGTTCAACTCGGTGATCTTCATGGCGTAGGCGACCATCGATCCGGCACCCGAACCACGACCGGGCCCCACGCGGATGCCCTGCGACTTCGCCCAGTTGATGTAGTCGGCGACGGTCAGGAAGTAGCCGGGGAAACCCATCGAAATGATGACGTCTTCCTCGTACTGGGCCTGCTTGCGCACGGCGTCAGGGATGCCGTTCGGGAAGCGATCACGCAGGCCTCGTTCGACCTCCTTGATGAACCACGAGGTCTTGTCTTCGCCCTCGGGCACCGGGAAGTCGGGCATGTAGTTCGCGCCCTCCTTCGTGGTCGTAAAGTGCACGTCGCAGCGCTCGGCGATCTCGAGGGTCGAGTCGCAGGCGCTGGGCAGCTCACTCCACAGCGAACGCATCTCATCCGAGGAACGGATGTAGTAGCCATCACCGTCGAACTTGAATCGGTCTGGGTCGTTAATGCGCGAACCGGAGTTGATGCACAGGAGCGCGTCCTGGATCTTGCGGTCGTCGCGCTTGACGTAGTGCGCATCGTTGGTGGCCACGAGGGGCGCATTCATAAGCTTGGCGATCTCGAGGACCTGCTGGTGGGTCCGTCGCTCGATGTCGATGCCGTGGTCCATGACCTCGACGTAGAAGTTTTCCGCCCCGAAAATGTCGCGCAGCTCCGCGGCCTCAGCCACGGCCTCGTCCCACTGCCCCAGGCGCAGGCGCGTCTGCACGGCACCCGACGGGCAGCCCGTGAACACGATGAGGCCCTCGTGGAACTGGGCGAGCAGTTCCTTGTCGGCGCGCGGCCACTTGCCGAACTGGCCGTCCGTCGAGGCGTAGGACCCCAGGCGGAAGAGATTATGCATGCCCGTCGTGTTGTAGGCGATGAGAGTCAGGTGATTGTAGGAACCGCCGGCGCTCACGTCGTCGGCGCGCTGCCACGGCTCACCCCACAGGACCTTCTGACGATCAAAGCGCGACGTGCCCGGGGTCACGTACGCCTCAAGCCCGATGATCGGCTTGACGCCCAGCGTTCTTGCAGTTCGTGTAGAAGTCGTAGGCACCGAACAGGTATCCGTGATCGGTCAGGCCAATCGCGGGTTGCCCGAGGCGCGCCGCTTCCTCCGCCATTGCTTTCGTCTTCGCCGCTCCATCCAGCATCGAATACTCGGAGTGGTTGTGAAGGTGCACGAAGGAATCAGCCATGCGTCGATTCTACTGGCCGTGGCGCGCGCGGGCCGTGCAACGCACGAGCGCGCGCGGTCGTTCATCTCACGGCCCACTCATCGACGAGGCCGTGGCTGGGATGCACTGTCACCTCCGTCTTAGGCGCCAGGGTGACGCAGCTTGTCGAGGGCCAGCTCCAGGTCGAGCCGGATAGGGGCTGGACACGCTCATCGGCATGCCCGTTCGCGGGTGAGCGAAGCCGAGACGAACGGCGTGCAGCCACTGTCGGGTGAGTCCCAGGCGCTCCGCCTGAGTGGGGTCTGCGCCATAGAACGTATCGCCCACGCAGGGGTGACCGACGGCGGCCATATGCACGCGGATCTGGTGGGTACGTCCCGTCTCCAGGTGTACCTCCGTGAGTTGTGCCCCCGCCATGAGTTCCAGGGTGTCGTAGTGGGTGACAGCTCGCTTGCCGCCGTCAATGACGGCCATACGCCATTCACGGGAAGGGTGGCGACCGATCGGAGCGTCGATCGTGCCCGAGGCCGGGTCGAGGTGACCGGCGACGACCGCGTGGTATACCTTCTCGATGGTGCGCTCCTTGAAGGCCCGCTTCATGACCGTGTAGGCCAGCTCTGACTTGGCAACCATCATCGCCCCCGAGGTCCCCACGTCGAGGCGGTGGACGATACCCTGTCGCTCAGGGCGGGCCATAGCTGGTGATGCGGTAACCCGCTGCCTCCAAATTCCCCAGGACCGTGGGCCCCTCCCATCCGGGACCGGTGTGTGCGGCGACGCCCACGGGCTTGTCGACGACGACAATGTCCTCATCGTCGTACAGGATTCCCATGTCAGTCACGGGCGTCGGCTTACTCTCAGGCTCGGGGATCGTCACCTCGATAATGTCGAAAGCGCCCAGTCGATCCGATTTCCCGGCAGTCACGCCATTAATCAGGACATATCCGTCCCCCGCCAGCTCCGCACAGCGCGAGCGTGACAGGCCGAGCATGCGGGCCAGGGCGGCATCCACACGCTCGCCCACCAGGGCATCGGGCACGGGAAGCATCCGAGAACTCACTTGCTCCCTTCCTCTCGGGGTTCACGCGACAGAGCCAGCGCCAGCCACGCTGCACCGAGCACAATCCAGATATCCGCAACATTTCCAACGAACCAGGTGCCGTAGGCGATGAAGTCGGTGACGTGCCCGACGCCAAACCCAGGCTCACCGGTCAGCCGATCAATCAGGTTGCCGACCGCGCCGACCATGAGCAAGCCAATGGCCAGCAGCGTCGACGACCTACGCACGCGGATTGCCAACGCACCGAGGAAGCCCATGATGAGGAGCGTAAAGACGGTCAACAGCCACGTGCTGTTGGCGCCTAAGGAAAAAGCGGCACCTGAATTGTGCACGAGCCTCAGCGAGAGCAACTCACCCAGGATCGGCCGGTCACTGCCATCCCCGAGGGCGACGCGCGCCCATGCCTTCGATGCCTGGTCGGAGACAATCGCGACGGCCAGGAGAACTAACGCCCAGATCCACGTCGTGCGTGAGATAAACGAACGAGTTGAGTCAGCCATGGTTCCCTATCTTAAAGGACCGGCGGCGGCACACCGTAGGGTGCACCGCCGCCAGGAAAGAGGTATGCGATCAGTTCTCGTTGTTGCCAACCTCGTTGAGGAGGGACTCGAGGTGGTTGCGCAGATTCGAGCGGTACTCGGACTCGAAAGTACGCAGGCCGTTGATCTTGTTCTCGAGCAGCTCACGCTCCTGCTCGAGCTGCTTGAGGACGTTGTCCTTCTGCTTATGAGCATCGGCGATGATCGACTCGCGCTCGGCCTTGGCCTCGGCGATGATCTTCGCGCTCTGCTCCTCGCCATCGCGCACGTACTCGTCGTGGACGCGCTGGGCGAGGGCCAGCATGGAAGTGGCGGACTCGGGATCCTGCGGCCCGGTGAAGGTCGGCATCACGGGGGCGGGCGTCTCGACAACCGCGGGAGCTGGGGTCTCGACAGGGGTGAAATCGCCGTTGGAGAGCTCAGCGACGCGGCGCTCAGCGGCCTCCAGCTTTTCCTTGAGTTCCTGGTTTTCCATCTGCAGGGAGTAGATGGTGGAGACTACCTCGTCAAGGAACTCATCGACCTCGTCCTGGTCGTATCCCTCGCGGAACTTGACGTACTGGAACTTCTTGTTGAGGACATCCTCAGTAGTGAGCAGGGCCATTGCTTCGCCTCTCGGTCGTTTCGATTGACAAGCGGAAAACCGCATGCCTGGACGACCGGGAAGGCCGCCCGCTATCACGTCACAAAAATAATAACTGATATGGTCACACGAACAACATTCATCACGGCCCGAGTGTCGCATATGTGCGACCTCTCATGCCCGAATTTAATACCTATTGGCTAATGAAGTAGAGAGTGTTCGCAAACCGTTGTGCAACATATAGGATGAGGAACAACACCATAAAACCGACATCGATTGCCATTCCTCCACCGAGTCGCAGGGGCGGAATGAAGCGATCGAACCAGCGGATCGGCGGGTCGGTGAGCGCATACAGAAGGTTCGCCACGACCAGAACGATTCCACGGGGACGCCATCCGCGCGCACAAAACGGGACCAAGTCCAGAATCACGCGCGCGAACAGCACCATCATGTAGAGGTTGATAAGGACACTGAGGCCCCACCCAACCCAGGATAGAACGATCACCGGCGAACTCAGCCCTGGTTGTAGAGGGACCCGCGGCGAGCCGAGGACGAGCTGTCACCAGCCACCTCGACCGAGGCCGGGGACAGCAGGAATACACGAGCCGTCACGCGCTCGATGACACCGTGCAGACCGAAGGTCAGGCCGGCGGCGAAGTCCACGAGGCGACGAGCTTCCTCCTCGCCCATGTCGGTGAGGTTGATGATGACCGGCGTGCCATCACGGAAAGCCTCGCCGATGGTGACGGCGTCAGAGTAAGCGGTGGGGTGGATCGTCACGATACGTGTGAGATCCTCGGCGGGATTCCTCGCGTCGGATGGCAGTCAGCGTCGGGCGGGAGACGGGGGTGATATCGGCCACGGGGGCTACCTCTTCCACTTCGTCGACCTCGTCGAAGTCCTCGAACTGGTCAAACTGGTCGATGGGTTCATTGACCGAGTACCAGCCCATGAACTTGCGTGCTCGTGCACCGAACGAATTACTCATCATTCCTCCTTCTGCCGATGCATAGCCACAAGCTACAGGCGCTTGACGGTTACGTCGCGCAGGGCACCCGGCGCGTCGCGAGGAGTGACACACACAGAACCCGGTCACACCCGCTGACGAGGCGAGGCAGTGGAGTCTGTGCGGATCACGCACCCTCGATGCGCGTCCCGCATCAGTTAGACGGGAATGATGATCAGCGCTTGACGACCACACCCAGAATCGGCTCGGTACGAGAAAAGATCGGAGTCTTCGAGCGTGCAGCGGGGGTCCGTCAGGACACGCACCCCCAGCTCCCTCAGCTGGGTGCTAGCTGCCGCCGGGAGGTCAAGGGAGGGAGTTCCCCACGAGGTGTGCGCCCTGATCCCCGGCATGTCGGCCTCGCTCTCGCTCGCCATGTGTTCCGGCACCTCGTAGCAGCGTCCGCAGATAGCCGGACCGATGAGAGCGAGGATTGCCTCATCCGTCAGTGAACGAATCTGCTCGACAGCAGCGGTCAGGATCCCCCCGAGCAGGCCGCGCCTGCCCGCGTGAACAGCCGCGACGACTTCACCGCGTGCTGCGGAGAGGACAACGGGCAGACAATCAGCTGTCTGGACGGCAAGAGCGGGCGCACTTCGCCAGCCGCGAGCATCGATCACGACACCGTCAGCCTCGACGGGACCCCATTCTCCCGGCGCGGGACGAGCAAGAGCCGTTCCAGCACTGGCCAACATCGGCACTCGGTCTGCATGCACGATGGTCTCGACCCGGGTCGAGTGCGTCTGATTCATCCAGACAATGTCCCGTCCCAGTCGGCGCGCCATAGCCTCCCGGCGCGCCCGGACCAGCGCCGGATCGTCGCCCACGTGCAGGCCCACATTGCCTGCAAGTGCGCCGGTGCTCGGGTCCACCTCGGTGAGGTGGACCCGAGCACCGGCAAGAAACTGCATCGCCATCAGCGCAGGAAGGGAGGAATATCCAGCTCTTCCTTCTCCGGCGCCTCGGGGTAGACGCGAGGCACCTCGAAGGAACGATCAGACTCGTTCTCCTCGTACTCGACGGCGGCCAGAGGCTCAACCACAGCCGAAGCGGACTCGCGCACGGGCGCAGCCACATCCAGGCGATGCTGCGGGCGACGAGTCGACAGCTGCGTGATGCGAGAGGTCTCGGGAGCCGGAGCCTTCGCCCCGGGGGCGGCAGGAACGCTTCTGAGCGACGGAGGCAGACACCCGAGAAACAGCAGGAAGCGCCGGGGGAACCTCCGCGACATCGTCGAAGCCAGCCGCAATGACCGTGACACGAATCTCGTCGCCGAGGGTATCGTCGACGACCACGCCGAAGATGATGTTCGCCTCCGGGTGAACGGCTTCGCGCACCAGCTGCGAGGACGCGAAGACCTCCTGCAGGCTAACGTCAGAACCACCCTGGAAGAACATGAGCACGCCGTGGGCACCGTCAATCGACGCCTCAAGCAGCGGGGAGGAGATGGCGCTCTCAACAGCGCGCAGCGCACGATCCTCGCCCGTAGCCGCGCCGATACCCATGAGCGCCGAACCGGCGTCCTTCATGACGGACTTGACGTCGTTGAAGTCGACGTTGATGAGGCCCGGGGTGGTGATCAGCTCGGTGATGCCCTGGACGCCCGAGAGCAGGACCTGGTCAGCGGCGCGGAATGCATCGAGCACGGAGATGGAGACGTCCGAGATCTCCAGGAGACGGTCGTTCGGAATGACGATCAGGGTGTCAACCTCTTCGCGCAGCGTGGTCACACCGCCTTCGGCCTGCGCCGCGCGGCGGTTACCCTCGAAGGAGAAGGGGCGAGTCACAACTCCCACGGTCAGCGCGCCGGCCTCGCGAGCCACGCGGGCGACCACGGGAGCAGCACCCGTCCCGGTGCCGCCGCCTTCGCCAGCGGTCACGAAGACCATGTCCGCGCCTTCAAGCGCGGCGGCAATCTCGTCAATGTGATCCTCGGCGGCCTTGCGACCGACGGCAGGATCCGCGCCGGCACCCAGGCCGTGCGTCAGTTCGCGGCCGATGTCAAGCTTCGTTTCGGCATCGGACATGAGCAGAGCCTGCGCGTCAGTATTGACCGCGATGAACTCAACGCCCTTGAGGCCGACCTCGATCATTCGGTTCACGGCGTTAACTCCGCCGCCGCCGACGCCGACGACCTTGATCACTGCCAGGTGGTTTTGCGGTGTCGCCATGGATGTCTCCCTTGCATCAGACCCTCAACCTTTAGTTGAAGGTTGATGTTTAATGTGCTTCGTGTCGGAAAGAAATTAGGGGTCCGCGCGCAATCCTTCAAGCCAACACGCGGACAATGGATAAGACCTAACTGGTCACAGGATGATTGGGCGCCGATACGTCGTAGGTCGTCGCCTTCACATTCGCGAGCAAAGTGGCGAGAACCCGAGCCTTTTGGGGCGCATCTCCGCTGGTTCCCCACTTGACAGTCTGCCCTCCACGCAGGGTGAAATTCACCTGCGTTCCGGTCGAGGTAATCGCGGAAACCTGCGAACGCGTCGACTGGTCTAACGCACCCAACATGGAAGCCACATCAGAGGCTCCTGCGGCGCGATCCCCCGAGAGGGTGACAAGCGGATATCCGCCAACACTGCTCACTCGTTCAAAGCGCACACCCTGATCGTCGACCAGCCAGTAGGTTCCTTCGGCAGCCTCAACCGCGATGCCCGCACGCATCGTCACGGACACCTTGAGGCTCGTCGGCCACCGACGAGACACCGACGCCGACTTGACGGCCACGTTCTCCTGAACCGCACGCGAGACCGCCTGCGTGTCCAGGCGCGTGAGCGGCACACCCTCGAAAGGGGATACTGACGAACGCACCGAGTCGACGGTCACAAGCGTGCCGTCCTCGCCCGTCACCTGAATATTCCCGGTCGACAAGGCAAACAGCGGCGAGAAGAACGCCAGCCATCCCGCGCCAACCACGAGCGCAACCGTCACCACGGACACCGCGATACGGCGCAGTAACAGCATGCGCCGCGCGCGCGTGCGCTCGCGCAGCCGATCCCCCAGGTCCGTCGCTTCCTCGCTGCCCAGCAGCGTGGCCGCGTCGGCCGCCGCAACGGGAGTCGCGAGCACACCGCGCGTCGTGCGGCGTTCGACGGCGCGCGAGTGTCGTTCCTCGCCCTGCTCGCGGGCGGCGCGCTCAGCACGCGCACGGGCTCGACGCTCGCGCGCCTCCTCCCGGGAACTCTTCTCGCCTCCGCGCTCACGAGTCCTGCGCTGAGCAAAACCTTCCCGAGCGCTACGTTGGGTTCCCTCACGAGGGTTGTGCTCCTCGCTGCCCTTCCCCGGGCGCACCCGACGCGACGAGGCCGGGGTGGCCTCGCCGACATCGGGTTCGTCGCCCGCGGCGTCGGTGACGGCGGAGGGCTGCTCGCGCCTGCCCCCCCGGTCGCCTCGGGGAGGGAGGCCTCATACCTCCATCCGCTTCCACTCGTCAAGAACGTCAGTGCCGCAGCGAGTGATTGACCCCGCGCCCATCGTCACACACACGCCGCCCTCGGGCGTCAAGGACGCTGCAAGGCGCGCAGCCTCGTGCATGTCCTCAACGTAGGCAGCACCGGGCACGCGAGAGGAGATCAACGTCGAATCGACGCCGGGTTCCGGATCCTCGCGGGCACCATAGATCCCCGCGAGTACAACGTGGTCTGCGCCGGACAGTGCAACGGCGAAACGCTCCGCAAAAATACGCGTGCGCGAGTAGAGATGCGGCTGGAAGACAACCGTGACCGCTCCCCCGTCCGCGACGACGCGAGCCTCACAGATCGCGGCCTCCACCTCGGTTGGGTGATGCGCGTAGTCATCGAAGAGACGGCGGATACCCACCTGGCCGCGAGCCTCAAACCGGCGAGCCGCGCCCGTGAACTGACCCAATCCGTCGGCGACCGCCTGCGGATCCAGGCCACACTCGATACCAGCCACCCACGCGCCCGCAGCGTTGAGCACGTTATGCTCGCCCGGCACACCCATGACCAGCTCGGCGCTGCGGTCCCCCCCACGCCAGCGAAGCGGAGGCACCACGAGCTTCGACACGTACGTCGGAGATCACGACATCGGGCGTGTGCAGCGCACGACCAGCACGTCCGTAGGTCACGACGCGCAGGCCCTCGGCCCGCGCTGCGGACGCCAAGCGCACCGCGCCCTCGTCCTCCGCGCAGGTCACCAGGAGGCCCCCGGGCACCATGCGGCGAGCGAACTCGACGAAAATCTGCTCAAACTCCTCGCGCGAGTGGTAGCGATCCAGGTGATCGGGCTCCACGTTTGTCACGATCTCGATGGACGGAGAATAGTTCAGGAACGAGCCATCCGACTCATCGGCCTCGGCGACGAACACGTCACCCGCACCCAGGTGCGCGCCCGTCCCCAGCTGCGGCAGGACACCGCCCACCGCCACGGACGGATCCAGCCCGCACGCCGCCAGTGCAATCGCCAGCATGCCCGACGTCGACGTCTTGCCGTGCGCGCCCGCCACGCCGACGAAACGCATGCCCGACGCGGCCAGCGCCAGTGCCTGCGAGCGGTGGATAACCCGCTGTCCGCGCTCACGCGCGATTGCCAGTTCCGGGTTACTCTCGCGGATCGCCGTGGACACCACGACGACGGCAGTCGGGTCCACGTGGGAGGCATCATGACCGACGTAGACTCGCACGCCTACCGAACGCAGATGATCGAGGACAGCGGAATCCTCACGATCCGACCCCTCAACCGTCGCGCCGCGCGAGGCCAACAGCTCCGCGACGACGCTCATTCCCGCGCCGCCGATACCAATCAGATGGAAACGATCCCGCAGCGTCGGCTCACTCATGGCCGTCCTCCTTCACCTGTGCCAATGCCAGATCCGCCAGCGCGCGAGCCGCGCCCGCACGCCCCAGCGACTGCGAGGCAGCCGCCATCTCCGCCAGACGCGTCGACCCCAGCAGCGGGAAGACGTTGCTGCGCACAAAGTCGGCGGTGAAATCCTTGTCATCGATGAGCTGCGCGCCACCCGCCTCAACGTGGTCCTTAGCGTTGAGGCGCTGCTCACCGTTACCAATCGGCAGCGGCACGTAGATGCACGGAAGCCCCAGGGCCTCCATCTCGGCGACCGTGCCCGCGCCCGAACGGCACACGACCAGGTCCGCCACCGCCAGCGCGTCCTCCATCGTCGTCAGGTAATCAATGACGTGCCAGCGATCCGACAGACCGGCGGCCTCAACGGCGGCGCGTACCGGCTCGTCCTTGCCGCGACCCGTCAGGTGCACGACCTGCGCGCCCTCGGGCAGCGCATCCGCGCCGCCCGTCATCGACTCGTTCACGTGGAGCGCCCCCAGCGATCCACCGGTCACAAGCAGGGTCGGAGCCTCGGGGATCAACCCCCAGGCGTTCGGCGGCCTCGCGGCGCGCCTGCGCAGCCCCCTTCGGAGGTTGCGCGACGGTTCGCCAGATCAGCGATGGCGGAACGCAGCGGCAGGCCCGGTCACAACCGTCTCACCCACGCGAGCAGCCAGCGGCGACGAGGGGAACGTCAGAGCGACGACCCGCGCGTTGCGCGCACCCACCTTATTCGCCAGGCCCGGACGCGCGTTCTGCTCGTGGATGACGATCGGAACGCCAGCGCGCTTCGCAGCGATATAGGCGGGGGTCGACACGTAGCCGCCAAAGCCCACCAGCACGTCCGCGCCCTCAAGCGCCTGCTCACAGCGCGTGACCGCATCCGAGAAGCGAGAGGGCAACGTGAAGAAAGCCAGCGAGGGGCGACGCGGGAGCGGTACGCGCGGGATCTCCACGAGCGGGAACCCTGCGGCCGGAACCAGGTCCGCCTCCAGGCCCGCCTTCGTGCCCAGCACAACCACCTCGGCGCCACTGTCGCGCAGCTGCGCGGCCGTCGCCAAAAGAGGATTCACGTGGCCGGCGGTTCCGCCGCCAGCCATCACAACCTTGACCATAAGCGTCTCCTTAACGCAAGCGTGAGCTGAAAGTTTATCGAGCGGAGCGCCTGCGGGGTGCCACCCGCGGGTCGCGACCAGCCGAGGCCTCGTCCGGCCTCCCAATCATCCACATCCCCGCGCGCGCACGCGCAAAGGACGCCACGACCGCCACTGAGGTGATCGTGAACAGGAAAGACGAGCCGCCGTAAGACACGAGCGGCAGGGGCACGCCGATGACCGGACCCACGCCCGTCACCGACAAGACATTAATAACGGTCTGCACGCCAATCCACGTGCCGACACCAGAGGCCGCAATCACCACGAAAAGATCCTCGGCCTCGCGCGCCACGCGGAACATACCCCACACGAGCAGCGCCAAACACAGCAGCACCGCAAACGTGCCGAGCAGGCCGAACTCCTCGCCAACGATCGCGAAAATGAAGTCCGTGTGCGCCGCCTGCAGGTAGTTCCACTTCTCACGCGATGCACCCGGCCCAAGGCCCGTCAGGCCACCCGAACCCGAGCGCCCACAGCGAGTGGTCGATCTGCTCGGGGCGGACTCGTCCGGCCCCTTCGACGTACCCGGCAGCACCGCGAGGACGCGACGAATACGCGTCGGATTCGACAACACGAGCAGAACCAGAGTCGGAATCGCCAGCATCAGGAGGACACCAAACCAACGCTTGGGAAGGCCCGCGACCCACACGGCACCCCAGCGCACCCATGGCGACAACCATCGCCGTGCCCATGTCGCGACCCAGCATGACCGCGCCCAGCGCGACGAGAATGGGCAGTACAACCGCGATACTCATCGCCTTCACATCCGAGCGCTTCGACGCGGACTTCGCGACAATCCACGCGAGGAAAACGACGAGCGCCAGTTTTCAGCAGCTCTGACGGCTGAGCCATGATCGGCCCCATCTTCACCCAGTTCGCGTTGCCGCCCTCCGAGCGCCCGAGCGGAGTAATAACGAGGCTCTGAAAAACAAGCGCAAACAGAAACAACGGGGCGGCTATGGTCATCAGCGCGCGCTGCGGAATCAGCTGAACAATCGCCGCAATCACAAGCGATGACACAATGATAAGGAGCGGACGCGCGTACGCCGTATACGGGTTTTCCCCTCGGCGATCGACGTCACCGTCTGCGCGGAAAAAAAGCCCATGACGAGACCGAAAAACGAGAGCATCAGGGCCGGAATGATGACCAGAAAATAAGTCATCACCGGATTCGCCTGGTGCTCCTGCCCCGACCCGAAACGGATTCGGGGAACGTTCACCGTCGGAATGTGCCAGCCGCGCTTATTCGTCGCCACCCGCGCTCCCCCACTGGGCCGCCAGGCGCCGCACCGCGTCGGCGAAGACGTCGCCGCGCTGACCATAGTTGTCGAACTGATCCCACGACGCGCAGGCCGGGGCGAGCACCACGGTGTCACCCGGACGTGACAGAGCCACGGCCTCGTTGACGACGGAGAACATCCAATCCTCGTGGCCGTCCACCTCGACGAAACGGAACGTCGGGGGCGCAGGCCGCCAGCTCCTTGACGAGCACGCTGCGATCCGCGCCGATCACGACGACGCCGCGCAGAGTCGGCTCGACCTGGCTAATGAGTTCCGCGAAATCCTGCCCCTTCGGGTCGCCGCCGACGATCCAGATGGCGCTGCGCGGGGGCAGCCCGGCCAGCGAGGCACGGGCAGCGTGGGCGTTCGTCGCCTTCGAGTCGTCGATCCACGTCAGGTCTGCAGTGCGCGCGACGACGGCTCGGCGGTGACCCGGCGGGGCGGAAGGCTCGCAAGCCCGCCTCCACGGCCTCGGGTTCAACGCCGTAGGCCCGCGCCAGGGCCGCTGCAGCCAGCGCGTCCGAGAGAACTGCGGGCGACGGATGGTCTCCGTATGCATCCGCCAGGTCGGAAATATGGGCCAGAGCGATCGCGTGACGGTGACGGTCGTCGACGAACGCGCGATCCACCAGCAGGCCTTCAACGATGCCAAACTGCGAGACAGTCGGGGCACCGAGCGTCAGGCCAATCGCCCGAGCCCCCTCCACGACGTCCGCGTTCTCCACCATGGCCTCAACCGTGCGATCCGCAGCGGGGTACACGCAGGCACGCACCGTGTTCTCGTACACGCGCGCCTTGTCGGCCGCATACGCTTCGACGCTGCCGTGCCAATCGAGGTGATCGGCGTCCACGTTCAGGCAGATGGAAGCAAGCGGGCGCACCGTGTAGGCGGTATGCAGCTGGAAGCTCGACAGCTCAACGGCGAATACCTCGGCGTCGGAGTCAATCGCGCGCGTGATCGGGGTGCCGATATTGCCGACCTCCTCGGCCTTGACACCCGATGCGCGCAGGATCTCCCCCAGCATGCCAACCGTCGTCGTCTTGCCGTTCGTGCCCGTCACAGTCAACCACGGGCGACCGGCGTGAGGTCCCTCCTCCTGGAGACGCCAGGCCAACTCCACCTCGCCCCACAGGTCGATTCCCGCCTGCGCGCAGGCCTCGAACACGGGGTGATGCGCGGGGATACCGGGGGACACGACGACGAGGTCGGGGCGTGCCTCCAGCACCGCGCGCACCAAGGCGTCTGCGTCCTCCTCAACGTGGACGCAGACGTCCGCGACCTCGTCGAAAAACAGCGTCGCGGCGGGGCCAGCCGCAAAAGCGCTCACGCACCAGTCGCGGGACAGAAGAGCGCCCGCGGCACCCTGGCCGGACTTACCCCAGCCGATAACAGCAGCACTGCGGCTCATCGAGCAGACACCCACTCGGCGTAGAAGATACCCGCGCCGGTGACAGCGATGATCGCGGCGATCAGCCAGAAGCGGATGACGATGGTGACTTCCTTCCAGCCCATAAGCTCGAAGTGGTGGTGCAAGGGTGCCATGCGGAAGACCCGCTTACCCGTCGCCTTGAAGACGCTGATCTGAATGACGTCGGACAGAACGACTGCCACGAACAGACCACCGACGACGATGGCAAGAAGCTGCGTCTGGGTGAGGATCGACAGGCCGGCCACGGCACCGCCGAGGGCCAGGGAACCCGTGTCGCCCATGAAGATCTGCGCGGGGGATGCGTTCCACCACAGGAAGCCGGCGAGGGCACCAATGAGAGCGGCGCAGAAGATCGCCAGGTCCAGCGGGTCACGCGTCGAATAGCAGGCCGCACGGTTCACGTCCGGCTGCGTGCACGCCTGAATACGCTGGAAGTAGGCGATGAAGGTGTAGGCACCGAAGACGAAGATCGACACACCCGCCGCCAGGCCATCCAGGCCGTCCGTCAGGTTGGTGGCGTTCGACCAGGCCGTGACGATGAGGTTCGTCCAGATGAGGTAGAGGATGACACCGATGACCATGCCGGCGAATCCGAGAGTCAGCGGCGTCGGACGGGCGAAGGAAATTTCCAGCGTGCCCGCGAGTTCACCGAACTCGTTGGGCCGGATCAGAGTGCCGCCCGCGAACAGGGAGGCGACGGCGACCTGGCCGACGATCTTGCCCGAGGGGTGCAGACCCAGCGAGCGCTGACGCATGATCTTGATGCCGTCATCAAGGAGACCAATGGTTCCCAGGCCCACAAAGAGGAAGGCCAGCAGGATGCCCGACCACGAGGGGCCAGCACCTGCGACGAGCGCACCAATCAGCCAGGCGACCACGGTCGCCAGGATGATCACAACGCCGCCCATCGTCGGCGTTCCACGCTTCGTCAGGTGCTGCGTCGGCCCATCCTGGCGGATGAACTGGCCGTAGTGATGCAGCACCAGGAAACGGATGAGCAGCGGTGTGCCCATCACAGACAGCGCCATCGCGATGATGAACGCAGCGATAAGACCAATCACCGGGTCATTCCCTTCTCCCGCAGGATGTCAGCCACCTGCCACGAATATGAACCAAAAGAACCCTTCACCAGGACGACGGCACCGTCCGCGGCGAATTCCAGAGCCAGGCGGGCTGCGTCGGCAGGATCTTCCGCAACCACACGGTTGGTCACCGCGCTGGCTCCCTCCAGATAGTAGTGCGCGTCGGCACCCAGGCCAATAAGCGTCTCTACGCCCGCCTCGGCAACCATCGCGCCAACCTGCTCATGCAGAGGTTGAGAGTCCTCCCCCAGCTCGAGCATCTCCCCCAGGACCGCGATCTTCCGGGACTCAGCGCCGATCGATGCGAGCGCGGCGATCCCCGCGCGCATCGAGTCGAGGTTCGCGTTGTAGGAGTCGTCGATGAGAGTGAGCTCGCAGCCATCCACGGCGAGCTCATGCACATCCATGCGGTGGGGACTCAGGGCGCGGGCGTTCGAGAGCACCTTGGCGACGGTCTCCAGGTCCACGCCCAGGGTAAGGGCACCCGCGGCGGCCGCCAGCGCATTGGCCACGTGGTGGCGGCCAACAATTGCCAGCGAAACCTCGGCACTGCCCTCAGGCGTCACCAGAGTGAAGGACGCACGATCCGCGCGGTCCATGTGCACGTCGCACGCGCGCACGTCCGCGCGCTCGTTGCCCGAAGCAGAGAAGCGAACAATCGTGCCAGTCGCCAGAGGCGCCATCGCCTCGACGTTCGGATCGTCGGTGTTCAGGATGACAGGCCCGCCGGGGCGGGTGCCCTTGATGAGTTCAGCCTTCGCGGCAGCAACGCCCTCGAAACCACCGAAGCCACCCACGTGGGCGTGGCCCACACACAGCTCGATGGCCACATCCGGGGAAACAATGTCCGTCAGGTACGTGATATGGCCGGGACCCGACGCACCCATCTCCAGGACCAAGTGTCGCGTCGTCTCGTCAGCCTGCAGGACAGTCAGGGGCAGCCCGACCTCATTGTTGAACGACAGCTTGGGGAGCCACCGTCGGCCCGTCAGCGCTCATGATCTGGAAGAGCAAGTCCTTCGTGGTCGTCTTGCCCACGGACCCCGTCATCGCGATGACGTCCAGCGCCCCAGTGGATCGCAGCGCCTCGACGTGCGCGCGAGCAAGGGCACCCAGCGCCTCAGTCGAATCCTCGACGACGATCTGCGCCACAGCCTCGTCAACCTCATGCTCGACGATGACGGCGACCGCTCCGCGCTCCACGGCACCGGCCACGAAGGCGTGCCCGTCGGCGCTCTCACCGCGACGCGCGACGTACAGCGACCCCGCCTGCGCCTCTCGGGAATCGGTCACCACGCTTCCGGTGACGCCCACGTCGTTTCCCACGAGGCGACCAGAAACCGCCTCAGCAATCCACTGCGCTGATGTCCGCATGCTTCTTCTCCTTCAGGCTCACGGAGTCGTCGGGTACAGGGTAGCCGACCCAGACGAGGCCGGAATACCCAAGTTACCAACGGCAGAACGTGCTATGTCACCGAACAGAGGCGCCGACGACTCAGACGACACCGACGCCACCCTCGGATTATAGAGGACCACGGCAATGGCCAGACGCGGAGCATCAACCGGGACGATGCCGGCCGTCGTCGACACAAGGCCTGACAAACCGTCGATAATGGTCTCCGCGGTACCCGTCTTCACGGCGACGCGATACCCCGGAACCTTCGAGGCGGCTGCGGTACCCAAGTCATCTTCGACGACGGACTCCATCATGGTCAGCAGCTGCGAGGCAGTCGTCGCCTCCAGGACCTGCACCGGCTGGGTCCCCTCAGGAACCTCGACCGTGCCATCCGCGTTCGTCCACGACTTCACGATGTGCGGCGTGATACGCACGCCACCGTTCGCGATCGTCGCGAGCGCCGACGCCTCCTGAACCGCCGTAATCGCGTACGCCTGACCGAACATCGTCACGTAACGATCACGGCCCTGCCAGTCGTCGGAGCTGCGCAGCAGGCCAGCCGACTCACCGGGCAGCTCGATACCCGTCTCCTGGCCAAAGCCGAAGGCACGCATCATCGAATAGCGCTGATCATCCGTCATCGTCTGACCAATCAGCACGGTACCCGTGTTCGACGACTCGGCCAGCACGCCCGTCGCCGTCAGCGTCTCACCACGATGCTCATGGAAGTCCGTGATCGGGCCGCCCGCGTCCGGCAGATTCAGCGAGTAGGGAACCTGGAACACGCTGGTCGGCGTAATCGTCCCCTGGTTCAGGGCAGCACCCACAGTAATGAGCTTTCCCACCGAACCCGGCTCAAAGGTGTCCTGCACGGCATGCACCTTCTGCGGGTTGAGCATTGTCCGGCTCCTTCGAGTTCGAGTCGGCTATTACCAGAATATGGCCCGTCGCGACGTCCTCGATAACGACCGTTCCCCAGTCCGCCTGGTGCTTCGCGACACGCGCGTCCAACAGGTCCTGAACCTGATGCTGCAGATCAGCGTGGATCGTCAGCTCCACCGATCCGCCGTTCTTCGGCTCGACCGTGGTGCGCTTGCCGCCCGGCATGACCGCGCCATTGGGAGCGATCTCGAAGGCCTGCGCGCCCGGCGTACCCGTCAGCAGCTGGTCAAACTGAGCTTCCATACCCGACGACCCCTGCCCCTCGGCATTCACCGTACCAATAACGGGGGCCGCGACGTTCCCATTCGGATACTCACGCTCAAAGACCGACTCCCACTCGATCCCGTAAATGTCGAGCTTGCGGATCTCTCGGTAGGTCACCGCGTCAACGTTGCGCTTGATGTACTCGTAGGTTGACTCCCCCAGCATCATGCCGCCCAGTTCCGCCTCATCCACGCCCAGGAGAGGGGCGAGCTGGTGGGCGGCCTCGGCCGGGCCACGACCGACCTCGTTGCCGTCGTCATCGTAGTGAACGTAGGAGCGAATGTTCACCTGGTTCACCGCAATGTCGTAGGTCTGGATCGAGTTCGCCAGCACGACGCCCGTCGCGTCCGTGATCGACCCGCGCGCTGCGGCAACAGCGGTCGACGACGTGCGCACGCGCTGCCCCTGGGCGGCCAACACCGGCCCTTCAATGATCTGGAGCTGCACTAAACGCACGCCGCATAGACACATCGCGCCGATCAGGATCACGAGGATCCAGCGCGAGCGCGATATAACGCTATCCATAGGCACTGGGGTCTGTCTTACTTCGCGGGGGTCCCGCCTTCAACGGTTCCCGTCTCAAGCGTGATGAAGCCCGAGGCGCCCGCAGGCACCATGCCGTTCGCCTTCGCTGCCTTCTCGAGTTCCGTCGGCGAGGCCTTTACGGTCCAGCTCGGCACGCATCGTCCAGGCCTGAGCCTCCAGCTCGTTGAGCTGAAGCTGCTGCTCGCGAATCGCGAAGGATGTCTGAGCCATACGCGTGTTCAGGACCATCGACGCCAGCACGGAGGCCAGCGCGACGGTCACCAGCAGCATGAGGATGGCCACGACTGATCGACGCGGGCGAGTCCCCTCGACGACGTGAAACTCGCGGACCTCCTCACGGCGCAACTCCGGACGTGCCGCGGGGCGGGCTTTGGCGGTTGCTGCACTCATGAGAGATCCTTCCAGTCGCGGATGAGTTGAGCTCCGCGCAGTCGCACGGAAGCAGATCGTGGGTTGTGGTCTTGTTCAGCTCGGTCGGCTCTGCCTGCGCCCTTGGTGAGAAGCCGCAGGCTGGGAGCCATGTCGTCGGGAATAATCGGCAGCCCGGGAGGGGCGGCACTGCTGGATCCGCGCCGCAGCACATCCTTGACTATTCGATCTTCCAAGCTCTGGTAGGACTCGACGACCAGTCGTCCTCCCACTCGCAAGCTCGCCAGGGCTTTGGGCAGCGCCCGCTCCAAGATCGTAAGCTCGTCGTTCACGGCCACGCGCAGCGCCTGGAACGTGCGCTTGGCGGGGTTACCGCCCGTGCGCCTGGCCGGCGCGGGAATGGCCTCACGAATAATGTCGACGAGTTCTCCGGTGCGTGTGATCGGCGCTTCGTCCCGACGCCGGATGATCAGCCGCGCGATGCGCGGTGCGAACTTCTCCTCGCCGTAGGTGCGCAAAGATACGGATCAGTTCACCTTCCGAGGCCGTGGCCAGCAGGTCCGCTGCGCTGGGTCCGCTCGTGGCGTCCATCCGCATGTCAAGCGGCGCATCCTTGGAATAGGCGAAGCCTCGCTCGGCCTCGTCCAGCTGCAGGGACGAGACGCCCAGATCCATGAGGACACCATCCACCCGCGCTCCCACGCCACACTGGCGCGCCACGGCCTCGTCAATGCAGTCGTAGGTCGTGCGCACCGCGCGGAAGCGATCCCCGAAGCGCTCGAGGCGGGCCGAGGCCAGGTCAATAGCCTGCGGGTCCCGGTCGATGCCGATGACGGTCAGTTCGGGGAATCTTTCGAGCGCGCCCTCCGTGTGCCCGCCCATGCCCAGGGTGGCGTCGACCAGGACCGCACCGGGTCCCTCAATCGCGGGGGCCAGCATGTCGAGGCACTCGGCGAGAAGGACCGGGACGTGACGCTCGGCGGCGGGGCGACCGAGATCGGAGTGGCGCGACGAATCGCGCACCGTCTCAGGTGCATCAGTCATGTCGCGCCTCCTTCCACGCTCGCTCGTGTTTCGATCCGTCCACCCAGGTCCCCCACCGTGCTCCGCCATCGGGGAAGTGATGTCGGAACAGCGGGCGGAGACCTCGGAGTACGGGTCAGAACATCCCGGGGATAATTTCTTCTGCTGTATTGGAGAACACCTCCTCCTGGACCGCGAGATACTCGCGCCAGGCCGAGGCATTCCATATTTCTGCTCGCGATCCCGCGCCGATGACGGCGAGTTCGCGATCCAGACCGGCGTACGCACGCAGATCTGCCGGGACGCTAATGCGTCCCTGTTTGTCAGGAACTTCCTTATAGGCTCCCGAGAGCATCACGCGGATCCAGTCGCGGGCCTGCTTGGAGGTCAGGGGGGCGCGACGCAGCTCCTCGGTCATACTCTCGAATTCCGCGGCGGGGAATGCATAGATGCAGTGCTCTTGTCCGCGAGTGAGGACAATCCCGCCCTGCATGTCTTCGCGAAATCGCGCGGGCAGAAACATGCGCCCTTTGTCGTCGAGCTTGGGTTCGTACGTGCCAAGGAACATGTCACCGCCTTCCCTTGTTCGGAACTTTCCCCCACTTTAACCCACTTCTCACCATATTTACGGAGAAAGCTGCGGCGTGGTGCGCAATACTGTACGTCTTTTTGGCGAGTTTGCAACGAAAAGAAGTCGTGGAGAAAAGTGGGGAAATATATGACACATATCATGACGCGCGTGACCGGAGCGACACAGTGCTAACAAACCCCAAAACTGATCTTGTGGCGATTATTCAGTCCTCGGAGACGAGGCCGAGGTTTAACGACAGGGAACTGAGCTATCTCGGGGAGGAAAGTGGAGCTGCCTCGGGGAGCACAGTGGGGAGCAGGATGGAGCGGCCCCGGGGAGCACGGTGGGGAGCGCGGTGGGGCCTGCTCCCCACGCAGCGCGAAGCGGGGGGCGCGCCGCGCTCCCCCGCTCTTTCTTGCCGTGTCGGTCGACTCAGTCGTCGTTCTTACGGTCGTCCCAGCGACGCTCCTGATCCTGGATGAACGAATCCCAGCCACCGCTCTCGTTGTTCTTCTTCTGCTTGGGGGCACGGGAGCGGTCAGAGGACGCAGCCTCCGGGCGAGACAGCGCGTACAGGATCCCGGCGACGGTGAGGGCGAAGCCCGCGACGCCCAAGAAGATCGAGATGATCGAGTAGCCCAGCGAGACTGCGACGACCAGGACGACCATGCCCAGGACGGCCCCAGCGAAAACCGAGAGCAATGCGACGAGGGGTCCTCGGTCCTCGGGCGGACTCGTTGTCATCTTCGTCGAGGGTCGGGGAAGACATCTGCGAGGCCAACGCGGGATCTTCCTCGCGCAGAGACGCTTCCATCTGCTCGAGGATCTTCTTCTCATACTCGGTGAGAGCCATTGCCTGCCCCTTTCGGACGATTACTGATTTCAAGCTTAGCGTGCACCCGGTGCCTGCGACGAACCGGCTCACAGGAGCGTCCCCTGCTCGCCACTGCCCCGCGCGTCACCGCCCTGTCGGGCCGATGCCTCGGCACTGCGAGAACCCTGACCATCCTGCGCAGCGTCACCGCCGAACGAACGGCGAGCAGGGAACCTGAGTGCCCAGAAGGGTCGCGGGTGCCAGGGCACCGGCACCGAACTTGGAGCGAATCTGATCCATCGCACGCTCGGAGGCCGCTGGTTTTTCGTCTCGGTCCAGGGTCACGGCGACGCCGCCGGAGCGGGACTGCAATCCCTCGACGCGCACGCCGAACAGGCGCACTCCCCCCGATGGGCATATCCTCCCGAGCAAACAGAGACTGCGCAGCGCGGGCGATATCGCGGCCGGTGTCGGTGGGTGCGATCAGGCTGATGCTGCGCGTGATCGTATGAAAGTCAGCGCCACGCATCTTGATGCCGACGGTCCATCCCACGACCCCGCCGGAGCGCAGCCTGCGCGCGCAGTCATGGGAGGCAGCCAGGATGAAGTGCTCGATCTGCGTCCGCGAGCGCACGTCGTCTTCGAAGGTGCGTTCCATGCCGATGGATTTTTCGGGGCGAGAGGTTGATACGGCGCGTGGGTCGATGCCCCAGGATAGGTCGTGGAGGTGGTGGGCTGATGCGACGCCGAGGAGTTTGGTGAGGCGGGTGATGGGTGTGTGGGCGAGGTCGCCGATGGTGTCGATGCCTTCTCGGTCGAGGATGGCACCGGTTCTGCCGCCGACTCCCCAGAGGGCTCCAACGGGGAGGCCGTGTAGGAACTCGACTGTCGCGTCCTGGGGGATGAGGAGGAGGCCGTCTGGTTTGGCGTGTGAGGAGGCGATTTTGGCGACGGATTTGGTGGCGGCGATGCCCACGGATGCGGGTAGGCCGACGGCCTCGCGGATGCGGGTGCGGATGAGGCGGGCGATGTGGGTGGGTGAGCCGAGACGACGGCGTGAACCGGCTACGTCGAGGAATGCTTCGTCGATGGAGACTTGTTCGAGGGCGGGCGTGATTGTCGCGAGGATCCCCATGACCTGGTGGGAGTAGTGCCGGTAGAGGGCGTGGTTGCCGGGGATGAACGCGGCTGTGGGGCACAGGGCGCGGGCGCGTGAGGTGGGCATGCCGGCGCGTACGCCGAGGGCGCGGGCTTCGTAGGTGGCGGATGTGACGACGCCGCGGCCGGAGGTGCCGCCGACGACGATGGGGCGTCCGATCAGGGAGGGGTCTTCGCGCATCTCGACCTGTGCGAAGAAAGAGTCCATGTCGACGTGGAGGATCGGGGTGGCGGAGTCGTCGGATCCCCAGTCGCGTTTGGCGCGCGCGTCCCTGGGAGCGTTTGACATGTCACCTCCTGAAGCAGCGAGCGCAATCCCGTGGTTACAGTGTCCACCATGGCACGCTTATCTTCGTCACGCGACATCTCCTTCGAGACGGATGCCGGGGCGGCGCGTATCCGTTGGGATGGTCCCGCGCGCGACGCTGTTCTTGGACGGGGTTGAGTCTTCGGCGGTGGATACGTCGGATCCGACCTACCTGGAGTTTGAGTACATGCAGCACATGAGCGCGGTTGTGCGCGCCGTGTGGGGTGCGCAGGATCGTTTCCGTGCGCTGCACGTGGGTGGCGCGGCGTGTGCTCTGGCGTGCGCGTGGTCGGCCTCGTACCCGTCCTCCCGACACGTGGCCGTGGAGGTGGATCGGCTTTTGGCTGAGCAGGTGCGCGAGCATTTCCCGATCCCGAAGGCCCCGCAGGTGAAGATCCGCGTGGGTGATGGCCGCTCGGTCGTGGAGGCGACGCGCGAGGGTTCTGTCGATGTGATCGTGCGCGATGCGTTTGCTTCGGGTGTGACGCCTGCTCACCTGCGTACGCTCGAGTGCGCTCGGCTTGTTCGTCGCGCGTTGACGGGTAGGGGCGTGTACCTGGTGAATTGCGCGCATGGGGGCGCGGCTAACGCCCGCCAGGATGTGGCGGCGCTGCAGGAGGTCTTTCCCTTCGTCGCCTCGATTCAGGATCCCGAAGGTGGGCCGCAGCGGTCGGCGCGGCAATGTGGTTGCCGTGGCGTGCAATGAGGGTGTCGTGAACGTGGATGACATCGACCGGGCTCTGCGCATGCTGGCCTTGCCCGCGCGCATCACGAGGCCTCGCGAGCTGGAGCGTTGGGTGGCGGGGTGCCCCGCACTCACGGACGAGCAGGTCGGCTATCCCCCGGCTCACTGACGAGGCCTGCCCCCGTTCGCCGATCGGCATCCCGGGCACGTGGAACCGTGAGCACGACGCGGGTGCTCAGGGGCACCGCCTGCGGTTGCCCTGACGCTCAGGCGCGATGACGCGGCGTGGCGGGGCCGGGGCCTTTGCCCTTGCGGCGAGCTTCGACGCGGGCGAGCACGTCTTCGAGGGTGTCAGGCTTGGGAGGGGTCCCCGAGTCATCGACGAGGGACGCGCGCTGAACGGATTCCAGCTCTTCGGCCTTAGCGCGGGAGACCTGCGCCAGATAGGCCTCGATGACGTCGCCGATGTCCTTGGTGGACTTATCCTCATCCCGGGCTGCGGCAGGCTTAGCCATGCCGGCCAGCGGGATCGCGCCGTCCCCGCCGCTCCACGCATCGAAGTGTTCCTCGAGGTTGGAGACGGTGTGGGAAATCTCGGGGTTGGATTCGACGAGCTTCTCGATGTTCTCCTGGTCCTGCGCAGCGCCCTGTTCGAGGTCGCCAACGGGCAGGGACAGATCCGCGAACTTCGCGAACGAGGTGAGCAGCGCCGAAGAGGCCGCCGGATAGCCGGTGTCCGACATGTAGTACGGGACGGCACCGAGCAGCGCGAGTCCGCCAATGCCTCGTTGACCCAGACGGATCTGCACGAAGGTGGACAGGGGCGCGGGGAACTGCATGTGATTCGCGATCTTGGTTCCGCCCGAAGGCAGCAGGGAGGCATCAGTCGCCTGGACATGGACGGGGGTCGGCCGCGTGTGGGGGTACGCCGGAGGGCACGCCGTGCAGCGAGAAAGTGATCTCGACGCCCGCGCGCTCGCAAATGTCGTTGATAGCGTTCGTGAAGGACTCCCAGTGTGAGTCCGGCTCGGCACCGTGCAGGACCAGGATCGGGTTACCCATGTCGTCCTCCACCAGGTCGAGGACGGTTTCGGGCATCACCATGTCCGGGGACGACACCCAGTCATTGACGGTCACGATCGGCCGGTGGGACCGATAGTCCATGAGCGCGTCGGCGTCGAAGGTCGCAACGCGTTCATTGTGCAGGGAGCGCAGCATCTGCCCAATCGCCAGGCGTCCGGCGGCGCCTGCGTCAATCGCCCCATCGAAATGGATGAGGAGAATCTTGGCCTTCGCGCCTGCGGCGGGCCCGTCCTTGTAAAGGTCGGTCGCGGTGATGCTCACGTCATCCTCCTCATGCTCGATCTAGCGCCTCGTGTCTAACGTACCCGCGTGGCCCCCTTCGCGTCATGCGGGGACGCGTTTTGAGCTGGGGGCGTAGGGCAGCGATTCGAATATCGGCTGCTCACAGCATAACGACGAAAAGTGAGCGACAATAGAAGGCCACCAAAATCGAGGAGGACCCATGACTACGGGCGCACGCCAGCACTCACACGCGGATCTTCCGTTGCCCGAACAGGACTTCGTCGACGCCGCCTACGAGCGCCTGGACGCTCTGCGCGTTTCCTATCGGGACCGCCAGGGCCGCGTCCATTCGACGCACGGGGTCGGCAACGCGCAAGCCTGGACGGAGCGCGAGGCCCTGTCCGCGCATCTGGGTGAGATGGCGGCACGCCTCGAGGGCGTGGAGGAGCGTCTCGTGTTCGGCCGACTCGACATGGTGGACGCCTCGACGCGCCACGTGGGTCGCCTATCGCTGTCGCGTGAGGACGGCACTCCCCTGCTCGTGGACTGGCGCGCCCCAGCCGCGCGCCCTTTCTACCAGGCGACGTCGGCCGAACCAGACGGCGTCGTGCGTCGGCGCCACATTTCGACCCGGAACCGGCGCGTGACTGCCCTGGAGGACGAACTCCTCGACGCCTCGGGTGCCGAGGGCCTGGAACTGCAGGGCGAGGGCGCTCTCATGCACGCCCTGAGCGAGGCGCGCGACGGCCGTATGGGCGACATCGTCGCCACCATCCAGTCTGAGCAGGACCGCATCATCCGCGCCTCCGACAAAGGCCTCCTGGTCGTCCAGGGCGGTCCCAGGCACCGGCAAGACTGCGGTCGCACTGCACCGCATCGCCTACCTGCTGTATGCGCACCGCGAGCGCCTGGAACGCTCGGGTGTCCTCCTGGTGGGGCCTTCGCGTCTGTTCCTGCGCTACATTGAGCAGGTTCTTCCCGTCCCTGGGTGAAACCGGCGTCGTATCGGTGACGATGGGAGACCTCGTGCCGGGCGTGCACGCGCGTGCGTCTGAGGACGAGGCCGTGGCTCGGATTAAGGGACTGCCGGCGTGGGCGGCGATCATTAAGGAGGCGGTGCGTCAGCTCGCGAAGCTCCCCAAGGAGGATCAGGAGCTGCGCGTGTGGAACCGGACGGTGACGCTGACGCAAGCGGACGTCGAAGGGGCGCGTCGGCGCGCCAAGCGTTCGGGGACGCCCGCACAACGTGGCGCGCGAGTTCTTCGCACGCGAACTCATGGACGTGCTGGCTCTGCGTCTGGCGCGCGAGGCCGGGGACGCGGACTCGGAAGGCCACGTCGATCCCGATGTCAAGCGCTCGTGGCTCATCGAGATCCGTGACTCGGTGGATTGCCGCCGCGCAATCAACACGGCGTGGATGCCGACCAGCGCGCAGACGCTGCTGCGTCGCCTGTATGCCCGCCCGGAGGTGCTGGCGTCCGCGAATCGGCGTGCGAAGTCCCCTCTGCGGCCCGACGAGCTGGCACTCCTCGTGCGCCCGCGCTCGGCGCCTTGGACGATCTCAGATGTTCCGATCCTGGACGAGTGCGAGGAACTCCTGGGGCCCATGCCGACCACGTCGGCACCCGACGCAGAAGGCGGACGCGGCCGAGATCGAGCGTGCGCGCGCCGCGATTGAGGGGCAGAAACCTCGGTGGCGGCATCGTCACCGCGCAGATGCTCGCCGAGCATACGGCCGTCCAGGAAACGTGGACTCCCCTGGCCGAGCGTGCGGCCAAGGACCGTGCGTGGGCGTACGGCCACATTGTGGTCGACGAGGCGCAGGAGCTCTCCCCCATGGCGTGGCGTGCGTTGCTGCGCCGCTGCCCGTCTCGCTCCTTCACGGTCGTCGGCGACCTCGATCAGCGCCGCGGCTCAAAGCGTCCCGGCTCGTGGGAGAAGGCTCTGGGTCCCGCGGCCCGAGCCTTCGCCGCCGAGTATGCGCTCACCGTGTCGTACCGTACCCCCGCGACGCTCACGACCCTCGCTGAGGGCGTCGTGGCACGTGCGGGGGCACCCGTCCTCTACCCTATGACCGCCGTGCGCGACGTCGAGGGTTGCTACCGCGTCACCCACGTGGAGGCACCCGAGGATGCCACGGCCTCGTCCCGAAGCACCGATCCCCTGTGGGAGGCCGCGCGTCAGGCCCAGCGGATCGCCGAGGAACGCCTCGACCGTGAGGCGGGTGTCTCTCGCGGACGCGTCGCCATCATCGTCGGCGCGCAGCGCGCCCGCGCGTGGGGTGCCGACGTGGACGGGGAAACCGCCCTGTCCGAGCGCGTCGCCCTGCTGTCCGCCAATGCGTCGAAGGGACTCGAGTTTGACTCCGTCGTCCTCGTGGAACCCGGTGAGATCATGAGCGACGGCATCGGCGACCTGTTTGTCGCCCTGACGCGCGCCACCCACGACGTCCACGTCGTCCACGCCGGCCAGCTACCCGCCGGCATGGAAGAGTGGTAATCAGTGACCACACAGTGACAACGGCATACTAACTGCGCTTTCATCTGCCATGATGGAGTCATGACACGAGCATTACTCTTGGAGAACCCTCACTCAATCGCCGACGACATCTTCGCGAAGTTTGGCATTGAGGTCACCCGCGTGACGGGTGCCCTGTCCGAGGACGACCTGATCGACGCGCTCGACGGCATCGACTACGTGGGCCTGCGCTCCAAGACCGAGGTCACCGAGCGCGTGCTGCGCGCTCGCCCGAACCTGAAGGCTATCGGCGCCTTCTGCATCGGCACCAACCAGATCGACCTGGCCACGGCCACCGAGATGGGCATCGCCGTATTCAACGCCCCCTACTCCAACACGCGCTCCGTCGTCGAGCTAGCCATCGGCGAGATCATCGACCTGTCGCGCCGCGTCACCGTCAAGAACTCGCGCCTGCACCGCGGCGTGTGGGACAAGAGCGCCGACGGTGCCCACGAGGTGCGCGGACACACTCTCGGCATCATCGGCTACGGCAACATCGGCACGCAGCTCTCCGTCCTCGCCGAGGCCATGGGCCTCAACGTCATCTTCTACGACGCCGCCGAGCGCCTCGCCCTGGGCAACGCCACACAGATGCCCACCATGGAGGCCGTGCTGCGCGAAGCCGACATCATCTCCGTGCACGTGGACGGCCAGGAGTCCAACACCAACCTGATCGGTCGCACCGAATTCGAGCTCATGAAGCCCGGTGCCCTGTTCATCAATCTCTCGCGCGGACACGTCGTCGACGTGGACGCCCTGCACGCCGCACTCGTCTCCGGCCACCTCGGTGGTGCGGCCATTGACGTGTTCCCGGAGGAGCCACGCGCCAACGGCGACCCCTTCACGTCCCCCTTGGCCACCCTCGACAACGTCATCCTCACCCCCCACATCGGCGGGTCCACTGAGGAAGCGCAGTACGACATCGGCCGATTCGTCGCCGCGAAGATCGGCGAGTACCAAGCCAGCGGCTCGACCGACATGAGCGTCAACCTGCCGAACCTGACGATGAACATCGGCAAGCGCTCGCGCTACCGCGTGCGCCTCATCCACCGCAATGTGCCCGGCGTCATGGCACGCGTCAACCAGATCTTCGCCTCCTCCGAGGCCAACGTCGACGCGCAGATTCTGGCCACCATGGACGAGGTCGGCTACGTGCTCACCGACATCTCAGCGGGTCTGGGACGCGAGGCCCTCGAAGAGCTGAGCCACCTGCCCGAGACCATCCGACTGATTGCGACTCCGCTGTAAAGACTGTCTCGTTCGTCGCGTTGCCAGCTGGTCAAATGCGGCCCTAACTTACGGTATCGTAGGGGCAGCATCACCGAAGGAGCAGAGATGGATCTGACGTCACGGCTGCGAGCGTTCTACGCGCCCGGGGTCGCCTACGAAATCGCAACTCCGGATCAACCGATCCCAAACATGGTCCTGGAGGTCGCCTCCCGCTACCCCACTCGCGCAGCCATCGACTTTTTCGCCCGTCAGCTCAGCTACTCCGAGCTGGCCCAGGACATGCGTCGATGCGCGGGCGCGCTGCATCAGGCGGGCGTGCGCCCCGGCGACCGTGTCGCCCTCGTCATGCCGAATTGTCCTCAGCATGCGGTCGCCGTCCTCGGCACGATGCTGCTGGGTGCCATCGTCGTCGAACACAACCCCCTGGCGCCCTCGGGAGAACTCCAGAGTGAATACGAGCGCCACGGTGCCCGCGTCACCATCGCCTGGTCCAAGACCCTGGAAAAGCTCACCTTCCTCGGGCGAGGCCACACCACCTTCTCGATGGACCTGACCAGCGCGCTTCCCACAGCCTCGCGCCTGGCGCTCAAGTTACCCCTGAAGGCGGCGCGCGAGAAACGCGATCAGCTCACTAGTCCTCGCCCGGCCTGGGCGCGCTCGTGGACGCGCGCAATGCGCGCCGCGAGGCCGTGGGAAGGCTCCTGCCCCTCCTCCGTGGAGGACGTCGCACTGCTCATCCACACCGGCGGCACGACGGGCGTGCCGAAGGCCGCCGCGCTCACGCACGCGAATCTACAAGCCAACGTGGAACAGTGCATTGCATGGGTGTCCGTCCTCCACGAGGGTGCCGAGGTCTTCTACTGCATCCTTCCCCTCTTCCACGCCTTCGGTTTCACGGCGAGCTTCCTAGCTGGCCTGCGCCTGGGCGCGACCATCGCCATGTTCCCGAAGTTCGACACGACGCTCGTGCTCGCCGCCCAGCGCCGCCTGCCCCTGCACGTTCTTCCTGGGCGTTCCCCCCATGTACGAACGCCTTCTAGCAGCCGCCGAGGGCACGGATGCTGACCTGTCCTCGATCCATTTCTCCCTGTCCGGCGCGATGCCTCTGTCGGCACCGCTAGCCCAGAAATGGGAGGAGGCGACCGGCGGTCTCATGATCGAAGGGCTATGGCATGACCGAGGCCTCTCCGGTCCTCCTCGGCTCACCCTTGGCTTCCTCGCGCGCACGCGGGGCGCTCGGCCTGCCTTTCCCCTCCACGCGCGTGCGTATCGTCGATCCCGAGAATCCCACCCGCGACGTTGCCGACGGCGACGTCGGCGAACTCATCGCATCGGGTCCCTCAGGTCTTTTCCGGCTACTGGAACCAGGACGACGAAACCGCCGAAGTCTTCACCTCCGACGGCTGGCTGCGCACCGGGCGACCTGGTCCAGGTGCGCGACGGTTTCATCTACATGGCGGACCGCCGCAAGGAGATGATCAATTCCTCCGGTTTCAACGTCTACCCCTCCCAGGTGGAGGATGCCGTGCGCTCCATGCCGGGCGTGGCTGACGTCGCCGCCGTCGGCGTGCCCGCTGGAGAGAGAGGTGAAGACGTTGTCGCCGCCATCGTTCTCGAGGCCGGCGCCTCGGTAACGCTCGCTGAGCTGCGCAAGTGGGCTGAAAAATCTCTCGCCCACTACGCGCTGCCCCGCCAGATCGTCGTCATGAGCGAGCTGCCGCGCTCGCAGCTGGGCAAGGTCATGCGCAAGAAGGTACGCGAGCAGATCATGGGCGCGCAGGCAGCCGCGACCGAGGCCGTCGCCGGGGCACGCGAGGCCATGTCTGAAGCCATGGCCGGAGCGCGCGACACGATGTCCGAAAAGGTCGCCGTCGTCCGCGAATCCATGTCCGAGGCCATGGCCGGGGCACGCGAATCGGTGGCCGAAGCGTCGAGCGAAGCCATGCGCCGCCTGACCACGACAACGAGCGACCGCACCAATCAGGACGAGAAGTAGGCTTCGTTCATCGCAGCGCTGATGAGTCGCCAGCAGGGCGTGGGGCGCGGGCGCTACTCGTCTCCGAGCAGCGCCTGCCCCGCAGTGCGCTTGCGGCTAGCACGAGGCTTGCGCGCCTTCTTCGAGGCCACCGGCGTCTGCTCAGGAGATGCAGTCTCGCCCGCCTGCGAGCGTTCACGCAGCGCCTGAATGGCCTCCTCGAAGTCCTCGAGGGTGTCGAAGGCCCGGTACACGGAGGCGAAGCGCAGGTAGGCGATGACATCGAGGTCGCGCAAGAACGGCAGGATAGCCTTGCCAACCTCGTTCGTGGAGACGTTGGAGACACCGGTGGAGCGCAGCTGCTCCTCCACCTGCTGGGCGAGGATCGCGAGCTGATCGTCGGAGACAGGGCCTGCCCTGGCATGCCTTTTTCACGCCGGACACGACCTTGTTGCGCGAGAAGGATTCGACCACACCGGAACGCTTCACGACCTGGAACGACGATGTCTCCAGAGTTGTGAAACGCTTCTTGCAGTGCGTGCACTCGCGACGGCGCCGGATCGAGGCACCGTCATCGGCGATGCGCGTATCGACGACGCGCGAGTCAGGGTTATGACAGAAAGGGCAGTGCACCCCTCAACGGTACACGCTCACCCCCTCCCATGTCCCAGGAGTCCCAGGCTCACCCCTATCGAACCGGCACGACGACGCGCTGCCCGGGATGGATGGCACCACTGATGTCGTTAAGGCGTTCGATATCCGCGACAATCTCTTCGAGCGGACGCTCACTGCGAACGTTTTGCGCCATCGACCAAACGGAGTCCCCACTGACGGCAGCCTTCATGACGGTCGGACCGTCATAGGTATCGGGCTGGAGGGCCAGCCCCAGGATGCCCGCACCCACGGAGAGCGCGAGGGTAGCGACAGTGCCTGCAACCATGCCCCGGCGCGAAGGCTTCTCAGGCCGACGAGGAGGTGCAGGAGGTCGCAGGAAAGCGGGATCGTCCGCCCGCTGCGCCTCGATGCGCCGTCGGACGGACGGGGCCGACGCAATGTCACGAACCGTCGCCAGGGGTGCATCCTGCGCCGGGCGTATCGGCGTGCGACGCGCGGGGAAGGAGACGGCAGGCGTGGGAGAGTACGAGACACTCATGACAACCTCCAAACAATGATATCGAACATATGTTCGTCGAACACCTGTACGATAGCATGCGCTGCCGTGAAATGTCGAGATCCCACTCGAACATATGTTTCATATTGCGCGTTATCGGCTTAAAATTGATGTATCCAGTGGACGGCCACCCATGCACATCTGCGTCCACACCCACGAAGGAGGGACCATGAGCGAGCGAGCGATCAGTGAGCGACACCGCGCGATCCTGCGCGTTATCAACGACAAGCTGACCTCCAGCGGCTTCCCGCCCTCTGTGCGAGAGATCGCATCCGCTGTCGGGCTGGCTTCACCCTCGACTGTCAAACACCACCTTGATGCTCTCGAATCCTCGGGCTACCTCGCGCGCGAACCCGGGCTGCCGCGCGCCCTCGACCTGACAGACAAGGCGCGACGCGCGCTCGGCGTCGCCCTGCCTGGTCCGGCCTCGTCCCCCATCGTGCCCATCGAAATTCCGATGTCCCACGTGGAGGAGGAGGGCAGCGCCATCCCGCTCGTCGGCCGCATTGCCGCGGGTTCTCCCATCACCGCCGAGCAGCACATCGAAGAGGTTTTCCGCCTGCCCACCTCCATGACGGGTCACGGCGACCTCTTCATGCTCGAGGTCTCCGGCCAATCCATGATCGATGCGGGTATCTTCGACGGCGACTACGTCGTCATCCGCGCCCAAAACGACGCCAGCAACGGCGAGTTCGTGGCAGCCATGATCGACGGCGAGGCCACCGTGAAAGAGCTGTCGATCACGGATGGACACGTGTGGCTGTTGCCCCACAACAAGGACTACTCCCCCATCCCCGGCGACGAGGCCACCATCCTCGGCAAGGTCGTCACCGTCATCCGGTCCCTCTGATTCGCCGCTTATAGCAATGGTGCCGACCCCGCGGGGTCGGCACCATTGACGTCGTTATGACAGGATCAGAAGCCCAGGTCGCGGGCCACCTGGCGCAGACGCTCCGCCGAGGCGGTCAGGCCGTCACGCTCGTTGAGGGTCAGCGGCGGGTTCAGGACACGTCCGGCACCGTCGCGGCCCACGATGGTCGGGGCCGCCATGACGACGTCCGAAATGCCTTCCCAGTCCTCAAGCAGCGTCGAGATGGTCAGGACGCGCTGCTCGTCGCGCAGGACCGCGCCGGCGATGTTCGCGGCGGACAGGCCGATCGCGTAGTTGGTCGCGCCCTTGCCCTCGATGATCTTGTAGGCGCTCTGGACGACTTCCTGAGCGATGGAGTTGCGCAGAGCGGAGTCGAAGACGCGCGCCGGACAGGGTCGGACCCCACTGGGAGAGCGGAACGTTGCCGATCTCGGCGCTGGACCACAGGGCGACCTCGGAGTCACCGTGCTCGCCGGCAACGTACGCGTGGATATTCTGGGTTGCCACGCCGGTCTCGCGCGAAACCAGGTAGCGCAGACGAGAGGTGTCGAGCACCGTGCCCGAACCGAAGACCTGGTTGCGGGGCAGGCCGGTCAGCTTCAGGGCCACGTAGGTGACGACATCCACCGGGTTGGTGACGAACATGAAACGGGCATCGGGTGCCACGTTCTGCAGGTTCGGAACGATCTTCTTCATGAGGTTGACGGTCGAGCCAGCCAGCTCTAGGCGGGACTGCCCGGGCTGCTGCTTCGCGCCGGCCGTCACGATGATGAGGTCGGAACCGCGAACGATTTCGACGTCATCGGAACCCTCAATGGATCCGGCGGGGGTGAACTGAATGCCGTGGGCCATGTCGAGGGCCTCGGCCTCGACCTTAGGCTTATTAATGTCCTGAAGGACGATCGAACGAGCGTCGCCGCGCATCGCACACGCGTAAGCGACGGCCGTACCAACGGCACCGGCACCGATGATGGCAATCTTCGAAGGACGTCCAGAGGACTTTGAGGGGTACAGGGTCTGCGCTTTGTTTTCCACGTGTCTCTCCTAGTGTGAGCAGGCGTTTCCCTTGCGACAGGTCACGGGACGCCTAATGGTTAATTTACACGACTTTTCACGTGTTGAAAACCACTTGCCACCTACTGGCCCTTCTGCTTTGCTCAGACGCCGAAGCGCGCCGCGAACGACACGCGGGTCCGTGGTCGGCCACATCTGCGGAAGCGAGCGCATGATGAAGGATCCGTAGCGTTTTGTCACCACCCGAGGGTCGAGGATCGCGACGACGCCGCGGTCGGTCGTCGAGCGCAGGAGACGCCCTGCTCCCTGGGCCATCATGAGGGCGGCGTGGGTGAGGGACACGGACATGAAACCGTTGCCGCCGCGGCGCTCCACGTCCATTGATCGGGCGCGCGAGACCGGATCGTCGGGGCGCGGGAAGGGGATCTTGTCGATAACGACGAGGCGGCACGCGTCCCCGGCAACATCGACGCCCTGCCACAGGGACATGGTCCCCACCAGGCACGAGTCACGTTCGTCGCGGAAATGCTGGATCAGCTGGGCGAGGGTTTCTTCGCCCTGCAAGTAGACCGTCAGATCGGTTCGTTCGCGCAGCGCCTGAGCTCCGGCGTTCGCCCCGCGCCGCGAGGCGAAGAGAGCCAGCATCCCCCGCCCGAGGCCTGGGCGAGGTCAACGAGTTCGTCGAGCAGTTGCTCGGAAGGACCGTCGCGCCCAGGTAGGGGGCAGGTGGGTTGCCACGTATTGGATGCCCTGACGGGCGTGGTCGAAGGGAGAACCTACGTCAATGCCGTGCCAGGGTACGCCGGAAACCGCCATGCCGGTGGCGGCAGCCATGACGTCGAAGTTGCCACCGAGGGCCAGCGTCGCCGAGGTGAGGATCGCGCCCGCTCGCCGATGCCGACGCCGCCGATTGCTGCGGACACGTCGAGGGGTCCCACCGTCAGCCGGGCGTTGTCGGACTCGTCCTTCGTGATGTAGGTGATCGACTGATCGGGGTCGCGCCCCCACGCGTCGAGCGCGCCGATCAGCTCGTCGACGGCCGCGCGTGCCAGGAGCTTGGCGGCGGGTTCTCCCTGCGTCTCGGACACCTCGTTGCTGGCGCGTCGCGCGGCGTCGTCGAGGATGAGCATCGCGTCGACCAGCGCCCCCGGCCTGTACTCCAGCAAGCCCTCCTGCAGAGGTGCCATCGCAGCGCCCAGCCCGGCCCCGGCCTCGTCCAGGTCGGTGGAGTCGATGGACAGGTTTCGAGCGCAGGGAGCGAGCCACGCGGCTCACGCGTGCCACCGTCAGGTCGGCCGCGGCCTGGGAGCGCACGCGGTCGGCCAGCTCGTGGGCCTCGTCGACGACGACGGCGTCGTACTCGCCGAAAGAACTCGCCCTCGCCGCATGCGTTGATGCCGAACAGGGAGTGATTCGTGACGACAACGTCGGCTTCAGATGCTTCCAATCGGGCTGCCTGGGCGAAGCATTCGTCGATGAGTGGGCAGTGTTTACCCAGGCACTCGGGCTTGGCGACCGACGCGTGATGCCAGGCACGATCCGAGACGCCGGGCACCAGGTCGTCACGGTCCCCCGTCGTGGTGTCACCGACCCACTCGCGGATACGTAGGATCTCCTTGCCGAGTTCACCCGTCGGGCCGACGCTCATGTCTCGATCATCGAACAGGGTTCCCTCGGTGGGATACCCGCCGTCCAGCTTGTGCAGGCACGCGTAGTTCGACCATCCCCTTGAGCACCGCAACCTTCAGGCGCACGCCCGTCGCCGAGGCGACCGCGTCGACGGCGACCGGCGCGTCCTTGACCAGGATCTGACGCTGGAGGGCCAGCGTCGCCGTCGAAACGACCCCGCGCACTCCATTGGTCGCGCAGTGCGTCAGCAAGGGCACGAGGTAGCCCAGCGACTTGCCCGTGCCGGTGCCCGCCTGGACCAGCAGGTGCTCGCGGTCCTCGAGCGCGGCGGCACCCTCAGCGACCATCGAGGCCTGTCCCTCGCGCGCGGTTCCGCCCATGCCAGCGACAACCGTGTCGAGGACACGGCACGATGCCTCGACCAGGCCCTCGCTCACTGCCCGCTCCCCGCCGGGTCGTCCCACGGTTCCACCCACCGTCTCACGGGCGATGAGCGCAGCCAGGGCCTCGTCGACGCGGGCCACGATCCGGGTTCCTGTCTCCACGTACTCCTCGCGGTCGACCTCGCCCTCCTCGTGGATGCGGTGGACGAGAGAACCCGCCGAATACGGCAGGATCGCATCGATGGCTACACGGGGCCGCGGCAGCATGTCCTCCAAGGCGGCGCGCAGCGCGTCCACGCCCCAGCCCGTGTGGGCGCTGAGCGGCACCGCGCCGGGGAACACCGTGCGCAGCAGGGCAATCTGCTCGGGCGAGGCCAGGTCCGCCTTGTTCAGGGCGATCAACTCGGGGATGTCCGAGGCCCCCTCAATCGTGTCGATGACCGCGCGCACGGCCTGCACCTGGGAGACAGGGTCGGGGTGCGCGGCGTCCACGACGTGCAGGATCACATCCGCCTGGCCGACCTCCTCCAGGGTCGAGCGGAAGGCCTCGACCAGCTGGGTGGGCAGGTTGCGCACGAAGCCGACCGTGTCGGTGAGCGTGTACTCGCGCCCGTCGGCGGCGCGAGCCCGGCGCACGGTCGGGTCGAGGGTCGCAAAGAGCGCGTCCTGGACGAGGACGCCCGCGTCCGTCAGACGGTTCAGCAGCGTCGACTTGCCGGCGTTCGTGTACCCGGCGATGGCCACCGATGGTACTGCCCCGCGACGACGCGAACCCCGCTGCGTGCGTCGGGCGGGTTCCATGCGCGCAATGTCCGCGCGCAGCTTCGCCATACGCGTGCGGATGCGGCGGCGATCCAGCTCGATCTTCGTCTCACCGGGACCCCTGGAACCGATACCCGCGCCGCCCTGCGACGCGGCCACCGGCCTGACGGGACATGGACTCGCCCCAGCCGCGCAGACGCGGCAGCAGGTACTCAAGCTGGGCCAGCTCCACCTGCGCCTTGCCCTCACGAGACTTGGCGTGCTGAGCAAAAATATCGAGGATGAGGGCGGTGCGATCAACGACCTTAGCGTCGACGACGTCTTCCAACCCGCGGCGCTGGGAGGGAGCCAGCTCCTCGTCAACGATGACGGTATCGGCCTCGACGCTGCGCACGATGTCAGCTAGCTCGCGTGCCTTGCCCGACCCCAGGTAGGTCGCCGGGTCGGGCTTCATGCGGCGCTGGATGATGCCGTCCAGGACACGCGAACCGGCGGTTTCCGCGAGCGCGGCCAGCTCGCGCAGCGAGTTTTCGGCCTCTTCTTCGCTCTGGGTGGTGCGCAGTCCCACGAGGACGACCTTTTCGAGTCGCACCTGGCGGTATTCGACCTCGGAAATGTCCTCACGGTCGGAGGCACCCGTGTCGACGCGGCGCGTGCCTGCTCGGGCCTCGCGCTCGAGCGCTCCGGCGTCCCCCGAGTTGTCCTGGCCCTTCGGTGGAGGCGAGCGCCGTTCCCGAGCGCGCGAGGATGCGCGCGACGACGTCGTTGACGCGCTGGTCGCGTTCCTGCTCAGAAGCGGTCGATTCGGTGGGGGTCGTGTCCATGTCCGTCCTTCACGTGGGGGGCTTCCAGTGTCGCACGACGGACCCTCATCTGCGCCTGCGCGCGCGGGCGCGATAGGCTTTCTTCCGTGGACGAACAGTACTTCACCGACTCTGCCCCCGCGAGCGCCGACGAGACTCACGTCATCGATGTGAGCGTGCGCGGCTTTGATCTGTCGATGCGCGTGTCCTCGCGCGTCTTTTTCGGGTTCTCAGCTGGATCTGGGGACCCGTCAGCTGCTGTCGGTTGCGCCCGATCTGCCCGAGGAGGGGACCTTCCTGGATCTGGGCTGCGGCTGGGGTCCGATCGCGACGGTTATGTCGTTGGAGGCACCGGGAGCCGTGGTGTGGGCGGTCGACGTTAACTCGCGTGCTCTGGATCTGACGGCTCGTAACGCCCAGGCACATGGCGCTTCGGGCGTGCGCGTACTCACAGCCGACGAGGCGCTGGCCGCCTCGGTCGAGTCCGACACGCGCTTTGATGTCATCTGGTCGAACCCGCCCGTGCGCATCGGCAAGGAGGCGATGCACGAGATGTTGGCGTCGTGGCTGGGCAGGCTTGCCCCCAGCGGCGTCGCCTATCTGGTCGTTCAGCGCAACCTGGGCGCGGATTCTCTCATCACGTGGCTGAACGGCCAGGGCTTTGAGGCCTCGAAGTTCGCGTCGAAGAAGGGCTACCGCATCATCGAGGTTCGGCCCGCCTGAGGGGTTCATTCCCCGTGACGAGGCCGTGGCCTCGCCCGCGGGGAGTGTGTTCTCCCGCCCGGGTTAGGACAGTCGGATGTCGGCGACGCGCGTGGCCGGACCCGTCAGAAACACGGAGGCGTCAGTGATGCGGGGGTTCTCCCCCGTCCAATCGATGACGCCGTCGAGGCCCACGCTCACCGTGCCGCCGGGGATGTCGACGACCCACTGGGTGGGGGCACCGGGGCCGCGTCGCAGAGCGGTGGCCAGGGCAGCCGCGCAGCATCCGGTACCGCATGCCTGGGTCTCCCCCACGCCACGTTCGAGGACGCGCATCGCGATGTGTCCGGTGGCCTGTCCCGGCACGCTCAGGTCCACGACCAGCTCCAGGTTCGTGCCGGAGCGCGGCGCGGGATCATACGAGGGGACGCGCGGCGGGCGGAATCAGGGAGACATCGACGGTCGGGCAGGAACACGTTGCGCAGGGTGTCCTGATCCGCGAGTTCAACGACCGTGTGCGGGATTGGGCATATCCACCCAGATGCCGCCCAGGGTTCCCCTCAATGCCGGGGATACTCACCTCAATGGTCTCGCGCGCAGGTGAGGCGGCAGGGACCCATGTCGACGCGGTAGCGCGCGCCCGCGCCCTCATCCTCGGCCTCAGGAGTCACGCGCTTGATGCCGCCGCGCGTCGCCACGTCCAACGTGGCACCCACGGGCAGGTCCACGAGGCCCTCGCGGCGCAGGTGATCGACGAAGACGCGCACGCCGTTACCGCACATTTCCGCCTTCGATCCCGTCCGCGTTGCGGTAGTCCATGAACCACACGCCGTCACGCTCGACGGCCCGGATGAAGCCGTCCGCGCCAATCCCGAACGCGGGGGAACACAGAGTCGCGACCTCGGCCTCGCTGGGGTCATAGTCGTCGTAGCGGTCCGTGGCGACGACGAAAGAATTACCGGCACCGTGCGCCTTGACGACACGGGCGTGGGAGGGCAGCTGCGAGTTCATCATGCCTCCACGGTAGCGTCCCACGCCCTGGCCTCGCAGCCGCCGAACCGCGTTACGAGCGTCGCAGCGACGCCTCCGCCTCGCGCTGGGCCAGCTCGACCACGTGGGCGGCCACGGCCTCGTCCGAGGCGAACTCCTCCACGTCCAGCCAATGTACGCGCGGGTCCGGGCGCAGCCACTTGACCTGGCGACGGGCCAACTGACGGGTCGCCTGCGCGATGGATTCCACGGCCTCGTCCTCGCTCATGGTTCCATCGATGACCGCGAGCGCCTGCGCGTAGCCCGTCGCTCGGGACGCGGTCTTCGCTTCGCGCAGGCCGACATCGATGAGCGCGCGAACTTCCTCGATGAGTCCGCCGTCCATCATGGCGCGCGTGCGCAGCGCGATGCGCTCGTCAAGCTCCTCCATCGGTCGGCGCAGCGCCACCATGAGGGCGGGGGTCACGAATTCATGGCGAGGCATGGACGCCGAATAGGGACGCCCCGTCAGCTCGATGACCTCCAGGGCACGCACGATCCTGCGCGCATTGTGCGGGTCGATGCGCTCGGCCGACACGGGGTCGAGAGCCTTCAGACGCTCGTGCATGCCGCGCGACCCCAACGGACCAGCGGCTTCCTCCTCCAGGCGGGCACGCAGGAGCGGGTCCGTCCCCGGGAACTCGATGACATCCAGGAGGGCGCGCTGATACAGGCCCGAACCGCCCGCGACCACCGCGACGCCTCCGCGCGCGTGAATACCGGCCACGTCCGCGCGCGCATGCTTCTGATAGGCGGCCACCGAGGCCTCGTCGCGCACCTCCAGCACGTCGATCTGGTGGTGGGCAATCCCTCGACGTTCCTCGACCGGCGTCTTCGCCGTGCCCACGTCCATACCCCGGTAGAGCTGCAGCGCGTCAGCGGAAACAATTTCGCCCGACCCCGGGCGCACCCAGTGCTCCGGGCAGGCGACAGGCCAACTCCAGGGCCAGGTCCGACTTGCCCGAGGCCGTGGGCCCCACCACCGCGCAGACGAGGTTCGACGCACACGTCACAGAAGATTCCATGCCCACCAGTGTACGGGTGCCTCCCCCCGATACCACCCAAGTACGGCTAGGCTTAGCACCATGAGCACAACAGATACTCCCCCGGTCACCCTCGACCGGATCATTGAAGCCGTCGAGGCCGTGGGACTCATCCCCTTCGTGTCCTCCACGGGACAGGTCGCGGCGATTCTGCCTAACCGCACCGTGCGCATCGCGGCACCCGAGGGCCGCCCCGCGCAAGGCGTCGCCGACTACCCGCGTTTCTTTCGACCCCGCCCACGCCGATGTGATCGCCTCCGCGGTCCGCCGACTCAACGCCTCCACCTACCTGCCCAAGGTCACCTCCACCACCACGGATTCCGGCGCTATCGCCATCCAGATGCAGCACACCTTCAACTGGGTTGTCGGCGCGTCCGACGCCCAGGTCAAGGCGGAGGTCCACCAGTTCATCATGGCTGCCATCTCCATGATGAACCAGCTCGACATCATGTTTACCGACCAGTGGGCTAAGGAGGCCGACAATGCCTGAGTGGAAGAGCTTCACCTTCGGCGAGGACGGGGAAGCTACCCTCGCCCCCGAGCAGAGCGCCCCTGAGGCCGCTGCGTCCACCAAGTCTGCGATGGAACCCGATGAGTACGCCGCCAAGTGGGGCACCGAGGTTTCCAAGGTCACCATCGAGCGCATCTCCAAGGTCCTCGACGGCGACGGACTGCCGCACGGCTCCAACGAGTTCATCGTCGCCACCCAGCTCAACGACGTGCCCCTCCAGATTCACCGTGAACCCGCCGACGCCCCCTGGCTACAGGTCGAAACGCGGATCGTGCCCCCGGGCGAGGGCCACACGGAGGTCTCCCTGCAGGAGATCGCGAACCGCTGGAACGTCGGGCACCTCCAGCCCACCGTCTTCCCCGTCGAGGATGGCGAAAGCTGGGTCCTGGTGGCAGCCTCCCGATTCTTCGTGGGCGAAGGCCTGTCAGATCGCCAGATTCACGCGATGGCGCGCCGCGGCCTCATCATCGGCCTGCAGGCCGCCGAGGAGCTGCCCTCCTACTTCGAGGGGTCCGAGGCCTCGGCGCAGTAGGCGGACACACCCTCTTCGAGCATCCACACAACAGTGCCCCGTTCCTCCTTTGAACTGCGTCCCGGAACTTGGACGCGTTTAATGGTAGCCGTTATGCGGCTGCTGGAGGGCCTGATCTCGGTATTCTGCCGGGGTCAGGCCCTTGAGCTTTACTTGGCGTCTTTGTGTGTTCCAGTAGGTGATGTAGGCGTTGAGGTCGGCTTTGAAGCTCTCGAAGGTTTGCCAGTCCTGGCCGCGGAAGAATTCGTCCTTGATGTGCCCGAAGACCTGTTCGGTGGCGCCGTTGTCGATGCAGTTGCCTTTGCGTGACATGCTCTGGATGAAACCGTTATCGGCGAGCGTTCTGATGTAGGTCTCGTGTTGGTACTGCCATCCCATGTCTGAGTGCAAGATCGGCTCGGCTCCTTGGGGCTTGGCGTCCATGAGTATCTGGAGCATCTCTTGTTGTTGGGCGAGGTTGGGGTGCATGGAGATGGAGTGGGCCACGATCTCTTTACTGGCGAAGTCGTAGACCGGAGCGAGGTAGGCCTTACCGAAGGAGAGCTTGAACTCGGTGACGTCGGTACCCAGTTTCTGCCAGGGCCCATCGGCCTTGAAGTCGCGGCCGATGATGTTGCCGAAGCTTTGCCCCACGTTCCCCTTGTAGGAGTTGTACCTGTGGTAAGCCCTCTCGCGGCGTATGCTGCAGCGCAGCCCCATCTCGCGCATCATCTTCAAGACCGTCTTGTCGGCGATGCGTGCTCCTTCTTCGGCGCGCAGGCACATGGCTACCTGCCTGTGACCGCACCCGTTGGGAGTGCGCGAAAAAATCTGAGCGACCTTGGGCCGCAGATGCGCTCTGGTTGGCAGCTGGGGGTGAGCCAGTGCGTAGTAGTAGCTCGACCTGGCAAGGCCGGCCGCCTCAAGGAGATCGCACACCGCATGTCCGCGCCCTGAAAGCTCGGCGACCACTAGGGCTTTGTCCCGGTTTGGGAGTGCCTCTGCGCCTTCAGGGCAATCGATTTTTTTAGATACGCCACCTGCGCCTCAAGCTTACGCACGCGCTCCTCAAGCTCCTCCTCACGCGTTGGGGCCACCGCCCGCACCGACCCCTTCGGCCTGCCCTTAGGCTTGGGCTTGAGGGCCTGCGCGCCGCCCTCGCGGTACAGCCTGCACCAATTCTTCAGCGGTGTCGCGCTCGCAATACCAAAACGCACCATCGCCTCAGGTTTACTCATCCCACCATCAACCACGGCCCTGGCTGCGGCGACCTTGGTCTCATAGTCGTATCTGGTCTGCTTTACTCCCATGGCAAGAAGCCCATCCTTCCCAATTGCGCGGTACGTCTTCTGCCAGTGTCGCACGGCCTCAGCAGGCGCACCCAGCCTCTTGGCGGTCAAACGATAGCCAAATCCCCTCTCAAACATCTCCACCGCCTGCTCACGAAGCAAACGATCATGCCTCAACCGCAGATCCACAGACACGAAAAGCCTCCCATTCCCTGGACTTCAATTTCGATGTCCAAGAAACGGGAGGCAGTTCACTTGCCGGAGGAGCGGGGCACTCTCGGTGAGTGTGCGCCGACTACATGCGACGGCGCAGCGTGAACCGCCTGCGCGGCGGGGGCCACGGGTCGCATAGGGGGGCTCGAATCGACCCGCACTACCGAGAGTGCTCCCGTATGTCGGCCGCCTCAACATCGTGACGACCGCCACGTCTTAAAGGTAACGCTGCGACGCTCGTCTCATGTGAGTTTCAGATGGGACATTTTCCCGATTTTCTCCCCAAAATCGTGGACAAATGTGCAGCGCACCACGACGACAAAGGCGCTCCCCACACCTTCTCTCCCATCGATGCAGGTCAGCCCGGATGACGCGTCATCCGGGCGATGACCGATCACAACACGAGGGTCAGCGCGAGGCACCCACGCGTAGCGTCGGAATACCAAGCGATACAGCAGTGTCAGGTTCCGGCGACGCCTGACGGGCCTGCCACACGTCACCGGCGCGCGTACGGCGCACCTCGAAGAGGCCACCCTGAGCACCAGAATCAGCAATCAGGTGGTGCGGAGCGCCATAGGTCACCGTCGCACGAATCATGTCGCCAGGACGCGGGCGGTCGGCCTCAGCGAGGCCCTCGGGCAGTGCGACGTGCACGAGGCGATTATCACGAGCACGACCCGACATACGATGGGTCGTACCATCCTTACGGCCGTCCCCCTCGGACACGAGAATTTCGACCTCGGTACCCGCCAACGCTGCGTTGTCTTCAGCGCAGATACGCTCCTGAAGCCTCACGAGACGCTGGTAGCGCTCGAGAGCAACGTCATCGGGAACCTGGTCCTCGCGGTCGGCAGCGGGCGTACCCGGGCGACGCGAGTACAGGAAGGTAAAGGCCGACGTGAAAACGCGCCTGTTCCACGACGTCCAGGGTCGCCTGGAAGTCCTCTTCCGTCTCACCGGGGAAACCCACGATGATATCGGTCGTGATGGCGGCCTCAGGAATCGCGGCGCGCACACGGTCCAGAATGCCCATGAAACGCTCGCGGCGGTAGGAGCGACGCATCTGGCGCAGCACGGCGTCAGAACCCGACTGGAGCGGCATGTGCAGACTCGGCATCACCGTAGGCGTCTCCGCCATCGCCGCGATGACGTCGTCCGTGAAGGCGGCAGGGTGAGGCGAGGTGAAACGCACGCGCTCGATGCCCTCCACGCGACCGACGGCCCGCAGCAGATCAGCAAACGCGCCGCGCTCACCAAAGCCCACGCCGTAGGAGTTCACGTTCTGCCCCAGCAGCGTCACCTCAATGGCCCCCTGCGAGGCGACAGCCTCGACCTCAGCCAGGATGTCGCCAGGGCGACGGTCGCGTTCCTTGCCGCGCAGGTGAGGCACGATGCAGAACGTGCACGTGTTGTTGCACCCCACCGAGATCGACACCCACGCCGCGAACGCGCTCTCGCGGTGGGTAGGCAGCGTCGAGGGGAAGACCTTGAGTGATTCCTCGATTTCGACGGCGGCCTTGCGATTATGTTCGGCGCGGCGCAGCAGCGCCGGGAGCACATCGATGTTGTGGGTGCCAAAGACAGCGTCCACCCACGGAGCCTTGGAGACGATGCCGTCGCGCATCTGCTGGGCCAGGCATCCGCCGACCGCAATCTGCATGCCCGGGCGCTCGCGCTTGACGGCGGCCAACTGCCCGAGGTTGCCGAACAGGCGGGTCGCGGCGTTTTCACGCACCGAGCAGGTGTTGATGACGATAACGTCTGCACCCATGTCGCCCGCGTCGGTCGCGCGAGCGGCGGCCTCGGGGACGGTGTCAACAGGGACGAGGCCGGCCTGCTCCAGCAGACCCGCCATACGCTCGGAATCGTGTTCGTTCATCTGGCAGCCGAGCGTTCGCACCGCATAGGTGCGAGGCAGGGCATTTACCTGCGGTGTCGTCGTATTCATCGCACAACAGTCTAGTCGTGCTCGCGGCCACCAGAGGAGTCGAGCACGTCACGCAACAGCGCCAAAGCCGCGTCGATGGCTCCGGTACGCACGCGGGCTCGATCCCCCTCCAGGTGCACCAACCTGTGCTCCGTCCCGCCCTCGTGCGCGCACGCAACGTGAACGGTGCCGGCAGGGAAACCATCGGCGGGGCCGGGACCCGGCTACGCCCGTCGTCGACAGGCCGATGGCAGCACCGAACAACACGCGAGCGCCCTCAGCCATCTGCCTGGCCACCTGCTCGTCCACCGGACCAGTTTGATCGAGACGCGCGCGAGAGACCCCCAAGACCGAGGCCTTCGTATCCACCGCGTAAGTACACGCCCCTCCGCGCACGACGTGGGATGCGCCGGGCACATCAACCATGCGGGCAACGAGGCCCCCTCCGGTCAGCGACTCTGCGGTCGCAACCGTCAGCCCACGGCGCGTCATCTGCCCGATCAGGTCCGTCACCTGTGCGTCATCCATTCTCAGGACACCTCCCAGCCCCAGCCTTCGTCATCGTCCGAGCTACCAGCATGCCATTCATCCAGGGCATCGCGCACCGCATTGGAGGCCACGGATGGGGAATAGCCTTTGCGCGCCAGCATCGAGCACAAGCGCCGGTACGCGCTCTGCCGAGGAACACCCGCCAGTGATCGACGCTTGCGCGCCACGAGCTGGGCGGCCCTCTCGGCCTCGTCATCACGGCTGATCTGGGACAGTGCTCGCTCGATGATGCCCGGTTCCAGCCCCTTACGCACGAGCACCTCACGCAAAGCGCGGCCCGATGCCCCGGTGCCTGAAAAGCGCGAGCGCACCAGAGCATCGGCATAGGCCTGGTCATCGACCAGGCCCACAGCTTCAAGCCGATCAACGACCTGGAGAGCCAGATCGGCACTAAAACCGCGCCCCTCAATGGCACTGGTCAGTTCCGCGCGCGAACAGGCGCGCGCATCCAGCTTCCGCAGCGCGACCTCACGCGCTGCCTCGATGGCGGCTGAACCCGTCAGGGCGGCGTTACGTTCGCGGACGCGGGCCAGCCGCTGCCCCGGGGAGGAGCGGTGGCGTCGCTCCTCCCCCAGCTCCGGATGATCCTCCGGATCCAGATAGCGGACCACGACTCAGAAGCCCGCATCCTCGTCCGGGTCAACCGCAGGTGCTTTCTTGGACCCCTTCTCCTTCTCCGGCTCCGGTTCCTCGGCAATGCCGAGCGCGATCAGGATCTTCTGCTCGATCTCGTTAGCCAGCTCGGGGTTATCCACCAGGAACTGGCGCACATTCTCCTTACCCTGACCCAGTTGGTCATCCCCGTAGGTGAACCAGGAGCCGGACTTGCGCACGATGCCGGCTTCGACACCCATGTCAATGATCGAGCCTTCGCGCGAAATGCCCTTGCCGTAGACGATGTCGAATTCAGCCTGCTTGAAAGGCGGGGCCATCTTGTTCTTGACCACCTTGGCGCGCGTACGGTTTCCGACAGGCGCTCCTGCTTCCTTGAGGGTTTCGATGCGACGCACGTCGATGCGCACCGAGGCGTAGAACTTCAGGGCCTTTACCGCCGGTCGTGGTCTCCGGGGAACCGAAAAACACGCCGATCTTTTCACGCAGCTGGTTGATGAAGATCGCGGTCGTGCCGGTCGCCGAGAGGGCACCCGTGATCTTACGCAGGGCCTGGCTCATGAGGCGGGCCTGCAGGCCCACGTGGGAGTCGCCCATCTCGCCCTCAATTTCGGCCTTGGGCACCAGGGCCGCGACCGAGTCGATGACGATGATGTCGATGCCGCCCGAGCGGATCAGCATGTCGGCAATTTCGAGGGCCTGCTCGCCCGTGTCGGGCTGAGAGACCAGCAGGGAATCGGTGTCCACGCCCAGGGCGCGAGCGTAGACGGGGTCGAGCGCGTGCTCAGCGTCGATGAAGGCCGCGTTGCCGCCGGCCTTCTGGGCGTTCGCAACGGCGTGCAGAGCAACCGTGGTTTTACCGGAGGATTCGGGGACCGTAGACCTCAATGACACGCCCGCGGGGTAGGCCACCGATGCCGAGCGCGACATCGAGAGCAAGAGAGCCGGTGGGGATCACCTGAACAGGGAGGACGATTGTCGTCACCCAAGCGCATCACGGATCCCTTGCCGAATTGCTTATCAATCTGCGACAGGGCGACTTCGAGCGCCTTGTTGCGGTCGTTCGTGACGGTCTTTGCCGCGGGTGCCTTACGGGCTGCCATGATGGTCCTTTCGTTCTGCGGCCTCTCCGGCCTGCGAGTGTCCTGGCCTCAATGACGCCCCTCTCCGAGGCGCCATGACGAGTATGCGACCGGCCATCGTCATCTGCGTCCCGCACGCGCCACCCCTGTGGACGACACGCGAGGACGATTCGTCGCCCATCAGCTTAGATGGAACAGATGTTCGATACTGCGGCGACACGCCGAGACACCAGGCAGGGCATGCGAGAACACAAACGCGCAGCGACACGCGCCCACACAGGGAAAACAACGAAGAAGTCAGCGACCCCGTTCGCGCGGGTCGAGGCGATGAATCCAGCGCGCATCCTCGCGCCCGGTTTCTTCGCACAGCTGCGCCCAGACCTCGTCGGGACTCGCCCCGGCAGACAGAGCGTCGCGGGCTGTGGCCCCCAGCGAGGCGAGGTAGAGGTCAGAAACGTACGAGCGGCCGAGGGCCGACCCGAAGGTCGCCTCGACCGCTTCGTAAAACTCGGAGTGCTTCACGCGTCAGGAGATCAGCGTGACGGGTACGAGATCGTCGGGCACCGCGTCGGGAATGACAGCACCGTCGATGATCGCCATGCGTTCGGAGACCTCGCGCAGCACGAACCACAGCGGAACGCGCAGAGCGGAGGTAATGGCCTCGAGCAGTTCGGAGGACGCCTCCTTCTGCCCGCGCTCAACTTCGGAGAGATAGCCCAGGGACACCTGTGCTTCGGAGGAGACTTCGCGCAGGGTTCGACCCTGGCGCTGGCGGATGCCACGCAGGACATCGCCCAGTTCGCTGCGCAGCAGCGGAGTTTCGCTCAGTGTCTTTTCCATATCGTTACTGTAGCCGTTCTTGATCGTCGGGCGCATCGTTAGTTCGCGCATCGGACCGGTGTAACCGGGCGCGCGCACGCCTCGGGTTGTTGTCATGTTCTGTCAACGCGCACCCAAACCGGCCTATTCCACCGGGCATTCAATTCGCGTATGGGTTGCGTCACCCAGACTCAACTCTGAATGTACCGCCCGGCAGGAGACGAGTCCGCGGAGGCGGCGTGCCCGCCGTCTGCCTCATGAGAGTCGACGATGGCAGGAGTGCGCATCAGTGTGACGCCCTCGACCACGTAGGCGACACCAGAAATGAGGGTCAGCGCCAGTGCGATACCGGACAGGGCGAGACCGAGGCGAATCACGAGAATAACCCACCACTGGTTAGCCCGGTCGATCGCATAGAAGTGCTCCCATGGGATGAGCAGCGTCCCCAGCGCAATGATCTGGAAGAAGGTCTTCAGCTTACCCATCCAATTCGCCGAGACAACGACGCCACGGCGCAGGAAAAAGGCGCGCATCGCGGTGATGCCGAGCTCGCGCACAGCGATCAGGATCGTCACGAACCAGGGCAAGAACCCCTGCCAGGACAGGAGAACGAAACCTCCCAGGGTCAAAGCCTTGTCAGCGATGGGATCGACGATGCGCCCGAAGTCGGTGATCTGGTTCCATGAACGAGCCAGATGCCCGTCGAAATGATCCGTGATCGAGGCAAGCGCGAAGATGACGAAGGCCACCCACTTCGTGACCCAGGAGTCCTGTAGGGCCAAAATGATAAAGATGGGGACGAAGACCAGGCGCGCCATGGTCAGCACGTTCGGCAGGTTCACGACGGGGACTGCGGAGCCCCGTTGAACGCGCGACACGTTATCAGTCATTGCTGGTACCTCTCTCTTAGCGGCCGGTGAGCTGCCAAGCGTCCTCGTCGTCGTCCGGCTCCTCATCAACCCAATCAGGTGAGGAACCGCCAAAGTTATGTCCAGAGTACGGGTCTAACCCGCCCGCGCGCGAATCGCCAGCGTGTCCCGTGCCCGATTCGTAACCAGAGGAGGCCTTCGTCCTGTCAATCGACGAGGTCCCCTTCCCCGCAGCGCGGACGCTCGCAGCACCGGTGGCGGGGCTGGGTGCCCCCGAGGGGGCGCTGGAAGCGGGCGCGGGGGATGCCGGCGCGGCGGAAACCGCCGCGGGCTCGGGTTCGGGTTCGCTGATGGAGGTGGATTCGCCGCGCAGCATCGCGAGCACCTCGGGGAGCTGCTCGGGGGTGACGAGGACCTGGCGGGCCTTGGATCCTTCGGAGGGTCCGACGATGTCGCGGGATTCGAGGAGGTCCATGAGGCGTCCGGCGCGGGCGAAGCCGACGCGCAGCTTGCGCTGGAGCATGGAGGTGGAGCCAAGCTGGGTGGAGATGACAAGCTCGGCGGCCTGGAGCAGGTCTTCGAGGTCGGCTCCGATATCTTCGGCGACTTTTGCTTCCTTCTTGTCGGGCACGACGTCGTCGCGGTAGTGCGTTTCCATCTGGCTCTTGACGTGGGCGACGACCTGATGGATCTCGGATTCGCCGACCCAGGCACCCTGAACACGCATGGGCTTGGAGGCACCGGCGGGCAGGTAGAGGGCGTCGCCCTGGCCGATGAGCTTTTCGGCGCCGGGCTGGTCGAGGATGGTGCGCGAGTCGGTCAGCGACGAGGTTGCGAACGCGAGGCGCGAGGGGATGTTGGCCTTGATGAGGCCGGTGACGACGTCGACCGAGGGGCGCTGAGTGGCCAGGACCAGGTGGATGCCGGCGGCGCGCGCGAGCTGCGTGATGCGTTGAATCGATGCTTCGACGTCGCGCGGCGCGACCATCATGAGGTCGGCGAGCTCGTCGACGACCACGAGCAGATACGGGTAGGGGTGCAGGGTGCGGTTGAGGCCGGGTTTGGCCTGCACCTGTCCGGCGGCCACCGCCTTGTTGAAGTCGTCGATGTGCTTGAAGCCGTAGTCCGACAGGTCGTCGTAGCGCGCGTCCATCTCCTTGACGACCCATTCGAGGGCCTCGGCGGCCTTCTTGGCGTCGGTGATGATGGGCGAGATGAGGTGCGGGATGCCCTCGTAGATCGTGAGTTCCACACGCTTGGGGTCGACCAGGATCATGCGCACTTGCTGCGGCGTCGCGCGCATCATGATCGAGGTAATCATGGAGTTGACGAAGGAGGACTTACCGGAGCCGGTCTGGCCGGCGACCAGCATGTGCGGTGTCTTGGCCAGGTTGGTGACGACGTAGCCGCCCTCGACGTCCTTGCCGACGCCGACGACGAGCGGGTGCTGGTTGCGGCGAGCGGCAGCGGAACGCAGGACGTCGCCGAGGGCCACGTTTTCGCGATCGGCGTTAGGGATCTCGATGCCGATGGCGCTCTTGCCGGGGATCGGCGCGAGGATGCGAACGTCGGCGGAGGCCACCGCATAGGCAATGTTTTTCGACAGGTTGGTGAGCTTATCGACCTTGACGCCGGCTCCGAGGACGACCTCGTAGCGGGTGACTGTCGGGCCGCGCGAGAAACCGGTGACGCGCGCGTCGACGTTAAAGTCCTCGAAGACCTGGGCGAGCGCGGCGACGACCTGGTCGTTAACGGCGGAGCGCGTCATGTGGGGCGGCCCTGAGACGAGCAGGTCCTGTGAGGGCAGCGTGTAGCTGATCGAGTCGTCCAGGTTGGGCTGGAAGGCACCATCGGGTTCGTCGGTGATTGGCGGGGGTGTCGGTTCGGGTTCGGGCTCGTGAGCGGGGACCTGGTGGGGTGCCACGACGGGACGCATCTTGGTGATCATCTCGGTGGGTGCGTCCGGCGTGGAGGGACGAGGCCTGGGCTTGGCGGGCACGAAGGACTTGGCCACGGGGACAGCGCCGGACTCCAGGAGCTGGGTCCGTTCAACGGATTCCTTTTCAGCGGCTTGACGGAAGGACTCGTCGCCGTCGTATTCGTCGAGGAAATCATCGTCTCCGGCCGCGAGATTCTTGCGGGACTTGCGGCGCGCCTTCTTTGCGGTGTCCCTATCGCCGGGCGCACCGTCGGAGTCCTTCTCGCTTTGTTCCGCTCAGGTGGGCAGCGAGATCGCGCAGGCGCGCCGGAACGTCGGCAACAGCGGTGCGGGTAGCCAGGAGGATGGAGTAGGCCAGCAGCAGGACGAGGAGGGCACCGGCTCCCCACGAGGAAACGAGGAGTATGAGGGGGCGCGCAATGAACCAGCCGATAGCGCCACCGGCCGTGTCGATGCCCGGCTCGGAACCCATGCTGGGGTTACCGCGCGAGATGTGCACGAGTCCGGTGAGGGCCATCGTAATACCGACACCGCCAGCCACGTGGTGGGGCAGCGCGGAGCGGCCCGAGCGCGCGGAGACAAGCTCGCAGGCGAGCGCCACGAGGAGCAGGGGGAGAACGACGGAGAAGATTCCGACGAGTCCCGCCGAGGCGTAGTGGATGGCGTCCCCAGCCTCACCGGAAATCTGGAACCATTCGCGCAGAGCAATGACGATCGCGGCGGCAAGAGCGATGAAAGGCCGCGGCGTCGCGCTTGACCTGGGGGTCCGTCGCTTTCCAGCCCACGCACCATGCTGGCTCCGGCACGAGCAATGGCCGCGAAACAAGCGGGCCAGCAAACCGGGCTGGGTAGGGCTGCTGTGGCGGCATAGGCTCGGGCTTGGCGGCCGGACGAGACTTGCCCGTCTTGGCGCGCGGGCGCGCAGGACCTTTACCAGAGGAAGAGCGTGGAGACGATTGTGCCATGATTGCTCCACGATATCGCCCGCGCTGGCCCCGCTCAGGAGGCGCGCCGCGAGCGCTCAGCGCAGGATATTCGTAACAACACCGGTTTCGAGCACGTTGTCAACCTGCTCGCGCGTGGGCACGGGCAGGGCAGACTCGTGAGAGACGGCGAGTGCCGCGCCAGCGTTCGCCATGAGGCATGCGGTCTCCAGGTCGTGGCCCAGGAGGATGCCAGCGCACATCTCTGCGATGTGGGTGTCCCCCACGCCCGCGGTGTCGGCGATGGCCACCTCGAATGCGGGAATCGTGATGATGGGGGCATCCGCGCCGAGCTGGAGTTTCGCAGCCTCGGTTGCCCACGCGGCGCACGGTGGCAGCGTCGGGGCGCATGTAGGAACGGATCGTGGAGCCGCAACGGGTGCGGTCTAGGATGTCAGCCAGGGCCGAGGCCTCCCAGTCGTTCATCGTCACCACGTCGGCGCGCGGCAGGATCGTCTCCCATGCCTCGACGGGCACCTGCACGACCGCGGGCGACACGGAGACGACGAGGGTAACGAAGGGAGGCAGGGCCGCAGCCCATTCGCTGAGTTCGACTGCCGCGTGCGCGTTCGTCATGTCTGAGGCCGCCACGTGCACGACGTCCCCCTCGCGCAGCTCAATACGGTCGAGGGTGGTACGCGAGGGTTCGGACTCGACTCCCGCGGTGACGACCGAGCACATCGTTCCGCCCTTATCGATCAGCTGGATAACGACACCGATATCGCCGACCAGCTCGGGGGTCAGGACCTCCACGCCCGCCTCCACCAGCTGCTGACGCACCTGGAAGGAGTTCGGGCCGGTGCCCAGTGGCGAGGCCGCTGCCGCCGGGACGCCCATGGCCGCCGCGGCGCACAGGGTCGTGAACCCACCGCCGGGCCGAGAGCTCGCGGCATCGGCGTGCACCGATCCTCCGCGCTCGGGAATGTAGGCGATGTGCATTGGCAAGACCAGAGCAACCGAGTGCGTCGAAATGAAGCGACCCGCCACGGACTTTCCTTCCCCTGTGTGCCGCGCTACCACCCGGGCAGCCACGGCCTCGTCACTGAAAACTGCCGAGCTTCTACTGCTCGGTGACCACCGGAACGATCATAGGACGACGACGCAGACGTCGCGCGACCCAGCGACCGATGACGCGGCGCATCGCCTGCTGCAGGACGTAGGGGTCCTGGCCGCCGGGCGCAGCCGCGTCCTTGAGGGCCTTGGTGACGTCGGGCAGGATCTCCTCGAAGACCGAGTCATCCTCAGCCATGCCGATCGCGCGGATCTCGGGACCCGCGAGGACCATACCCGAATCATGCTCGACGACAGCGAAGATCGAGATGAAGCCCTCCGACCCCCAGGGTACGGCGGGTTTCCAGCTCGTCCTCGGAGATTTCGCCGATGGAGCGACCGTCCACGTACACGTACTCGCACGGCACGATGCCCGACACGCGCGCGACGCCGTCCTTGAGGTCGACCGTCACGCCGTCCTCAGCCAGGACCACGTGCTGCGGGTCGATGCCTGTCTTGACGGCCAACTGGCCGTTGCCCACCAGGTGGCGGACCTCGCCGTGGATGGGCATGACGTTCTTGGGCTGGACGATGTTGTAGCAGTAGATGAGTTCACCGGCGCTCGCGTGGCCCGACACGTGCACCTTCGCGTTCTCCTTCGACACGACGCGCGCACCCAGGCGGGTCAGGTCGTTGATAACGCGGTACACGGAGTTCTCATTGCCCGGGATCAGCGAGGATGCCAGCACGACCATGTCGCCCGGCTCAATCGTCACCGTGCGGTGCGACCCTACCGACATGCGCGACAGGGCGGCCATCGGCTCGCCCTGGGAGCCGGTCGCCATGTAGACGCGCTGGGAGGGCGGCAGTTCACCGATACCCTTGAGGTCCACGACGATGCCCTCGGGGATCGTCAGGTATCCTTTCTCCTCGGCGATGCGCATATTGCGCTCCATGGAGCGGCCCACGAACGCGACGCGACGCCCGTGGTGAGCAGCGGCATTAATGACCTGCTGGACGCGGTGCACGTGCGAGGCGAAGGAGGCGACGACGATCTGGCCGGATGCCTCACCGAAGACCTGGTCGAGGACCGGGCCAATCTCGCGTTCGGGCGTGATAAAGCCCGGGACCAGGGCGTTCGTGGAGTCCACCATGAACAGGTCGACGCCTTCCTCACCCATGCGGGCGAAGGCGCGAAGGTCGGTCAGGCGCCGGTCCAGCGGCAGCTGATCCATCTTGAAGTCACCCGTAATCAGGACGTTGCCCGCACCCGTGCGCACGAAGACCGCGAGCGCGTCGGGGAATCGAGTGGGTGACGGAGACGAATTCGAGGTCGAAGGGGCCGACGCTGAGGCGGTCGCCCTCGGCGACGACGGTGAGGCCCGGGTCGGGCAGGCGGTGTTCGCGCAGCTTGGGGGCAACGAAGGCCAGGGTCAGGTCGGAGCCGTAGATCGGGATATCGTCGCGCAGTTTAAGCAGATAGGGCACGGCACCGATGTGGTCCTCGTGGCCGTGGGTGAGGACCATGCCCACGACGTCGTCCATGCGGTCCTCGATCCAGGAGAAATCGGGGAGGATGAGGTCGACGCCGGGCTGGCTTTCCTCGGGGAAGAGGACGCCGCAGTCCACGACCAGGAGCTTGCCCCGGTACTCGAGGACGTTCATGTTACGGCCGACCTCGCCAAGACCTCCCAGCGGGATCACTCGCAGTGCGCCCTCTTCCAGGGGCGCGGGTTCGCTGAGATTCTCGTACAAAGACTTCATGGTGCCAGTCTGCCACGTCAGAGAGCTTTTCCCCGCATCGGGGAGATCCCTGAGGCGGGTCGGCCCCCTCACACTTGGGCGTGGAGGGGACCGTGTTCCGTCTCATCGACGAGGCCGTGACTGGGCCCCGCCACACGGGTGTCGGATGAGTAGACGCTTTACAGTAGGTCGGCAGCGCACAGGGCGCGGCGCAGGGCCGAGACCTCGTCGTCGCTGATGCCGACCATCGGCAGGCGCACGGCGGGGCTGTCGATAACGCCCTGGAGCCACAGGGCGTACTTGGCCATGACGGCACCCTGGCCGCCGCCCATGATGGCGTGGACGAGGGGACGCAGCGAGTAGGAGAGCTCGCGGGCCTCCCACACCTGGTCGGTGTCGAGCAGCTCGATCATGCGGCGGTAGTGAGCGGAGGCCACGTGGGTCACGACGGAGATGAAGCCGGAGGCTCCGCCCTGTCATCCACGCGAAGTTCAGGCCGTCGTCGCCCGAGTAGTACTCCAGGCCGGTGCGGTGCATGCGCTCCACGCCTGTCTCGACGTCGCCGGTGGCGTCCTTGACCCCGAGGATGCGTGGGTGCTGGGCGAGGATGTCAAGGGTGGAGTCGGAGAAGGCGATGCCGGTGCGGCCGGGAATGTCGTAGAGCATGACGGGCAGGTCGACAGCGTCGGTGACGGCACGCACGTGGGCGCGCAGGCCTTCCTGGGAGGGACGGTTGTAGTACGGGGACACGATCAGCAGACCGTCCGCGCCGTGTTCCTGGGCACCTTCACCGATGCGCACGGCGTGTGCTGTGTCGTTGGAGCAGGCGCCGCACAGGATGAAGGCACGGTCTCCGACGGCTTCGCGAACCGCGTCGGTGAGGTCATTCTTTTCGGGCTGGTGTGTCGTCGGCGACTCGCCCGTCGTACCGGACAGGAGGATCGTGTCGCAGCCCTTCGTCAACGAGCTTGATCGCGAGGCGCTGGGCAGAGGGCAGGTCGATGTCGCCGGCCTCGGTCATGGGGGTGACCATGGCGGCGGCCAGGGAACCGAATCGGCGAGGAGGAATATTCGTCATGCCCCCATCTTACGCACTCGCCACGTGACGAGGCCTCCGCCGGTTCGTGAGGAGAGTCCACGATGCGGGGGGCTCGCCATGCCTCCCGCCCGTCGTGGGTCCTTAGTCGCGACGCGCCCACCACATGTGCTGGGCCTGATCACCGAGCGTGCGCACGCCCCCCGAGGGGGCAAAGCCCGCCGAGGTGTAGAAACGTTGACGTTCCTCGTCGTCCGCGCCGATCCACACGTGCAGCACGCCGCTGGTCAGGTCCGCGACGGCTGCCAGGAGGCGCGAGGCGTGTCCGGCGCGCCGGAAGTTCGGGTCTACGACAAGCTCGTACACCTGGGTCGCCCTCTCGCTCCCCTCCCCGCGGGACCGTGCCCGGAGGAGGTGTCCACGGCCTCGTCCGGCCCTGCCAGGGCGAAAGCCGACGATGGTGTTGGCGTGCAGCGCGACGAGGAGTGCACTGCCCGCGGGAGAGGGGGCGGACAGGGTGGCCTCCCAGCGGCGGGCGAGCAGCTCCTCGGTGATGCCCTGGGACGCCAGTGCGTCCTCTCCCATGAGGGCACGCCAGGCACCGACCTGCAGACGAGCAATGGCACCTTCGTCGCCGCGCTGGGCGGGCCTCACGGAACGGTCCGGGGCAGCGTTCACAGGCCCATGACCTGATCAAGACCGATCGTCAGGCCGGTCCGGCCAATCACGCGGCGCACGCCCAGGAGCACGCCGGGCATGAAGGACACTCGGTCGAAGGAGTCTGTGCGGATGACCAGCTGCTCGCCCTCGTTGCCCAGGAGGATCTCCTCGGAGGCAGTCAGGCCGCGCAGGCGCACGGCGTGCACCGGGACGCCGTCGACGCGACCGCCTCGGCTGCCCAGTTCGTCCATCTCGGTGGCGTCGGGCATGTCGCCCAGGCCAGCCTCGGCGCGTGCGCGAGCGATGCCGCGCGCGGTGGCCACCGCCGTGCCCGAGGGGGCGTCCACCTTGCCCGGGTGGTGCATCTCGATGACCTCGGCGGACTCGAAATAGGGGGCGGCCATGGCAGCAAACTTCATGGCCAGCACCGCGCCCATCGCGAAGTTCGGGGCAATCAGGACGGCACGACCCCGCCTCCTCCGCATGAGTGCGCACGCGCGCGTAGGACTCCTCGGTCCACCCCGTCGTGCCCACGACGACGTCCACGCCGGCGTCAAGGAGCGCGTGCACGTTCGCCTCGGTGACTCCGGGAACCGAGAAGTCGACGGCGACCTGCGCGCCGTTAACGGTTTTCTTGGTGATCGGATCGCCCGCGTCCAGCTGAGCGACGACCTCCATGTCGGGGGCACCGGTCACGGCCGCCACGACAGTGGAGCCCATGCGGCCCTTAGCTCCGGTCACTGCCACGCGAATCATCATTGTCTCCTTCTGAAAGGGTTGCTTAGTGTCAAGGCTATGCCCCGCACCCGGGAAGCGGGCGGGGGTTCTCACGACTCAGTCCTGGGGCAGGACCAGTGCGCGGCAGTCCAGCTTGGCGATCAGGGAGGCGGCCAGGGCGCGAACGTCATGCGCGCCCACCGCGTCGAATTCAGCCAAGGACTCGTCGATGGGACGGTAGCGCCCGACGATCTCCGAGCGGCCCAGTCGCATCATGCGCGACCAGTTGTCCTCCAGGCCCAGGACGACGCCTCCGCGGACCTGCCCGCGCACGCGCGTCATCTCCTCCTCGGTCGGGCCGTCCGCGGCCAGGTCCTCCAGCTGAGCGCGCATGATGGTCTCGACCTCGTCGACATTGTCGGGGCTGCAGCCCGCGTACATGCCGAAGGTACCCGTGTCGGAGTAGGCGACGTCGTAGGCGTAGGTCGTATAGGCCAGGCCACGCTTTTCGCGCACCTCCTGGAAGAGGCGCGAGGACATGGACCCGCCAAGGATCGAGAGCAGCACACTCATCGTGGGACCCAGCGGATCGGTGGCTGACAAGCCTTCACAACCGATGAGGACGTGCGCCTGCGTGACGTCGCGCTGTCGCGTGATGTCCTTCTCGTGGTCGGCGATGGGCGTCGCGGTCGTTGATCGACGAGGCCGGGGCGCGGCCGCGCTCGCGTGATCCCAGGGGGACGCCTCCAGGGCGGCCTGGACGCGCTCGACGATGTGGTCGTGGTCGACGTGGCCGGCGGCTGCGACGATGAGCGAGGAGGGCGAGTAGTGGGCCTGGTAGTGCTCCCACACGTCAGAGCGGCCGACCTCGCGGATCGCCTGGGAGGTGCCGCCGACGGGACGGCCGATGGGGCGGTCACCGTGGACGGCCAGCTGGAAAGCCTCGTGAACGGTTTCCGTAGGCGAGTCCTCCCCCATCGCCAGCTCGTCGAGGATGACGCCGCGCTCCATCGCGAAATCATCCTCGTCCAGGCGCGAGTCGGTGACCATGTCGGCCAGCGTCTCGATCGCCATGTCCAGGTCGGCGTCGCGAACGCGCGCCCAGTACGCGGTGTGCTCGCGGGCAGTCTCGGCGTTGGACTCGCCGCCGACGCTGTCGAAGGCGACAGCGATGTCGAGAGCCGAGCGCCTATTCGTGCCCTTGAAGAGGAGATGCTCGAGGAAGTGAGTGGATCCCGCCGTGCGCGATCCCTCATCACGCGAACCCCACAGGTACCCACAGGGACACGCCCGCACTCTTCGTCGCGGGAATCGTCTGGGTCAGCACACGCGTCCCAGCACCCAGGATTGTGCGCTCGATGCGCGTGTCACCGTCCTCGATGGACAGGCGGGACTCGTCGAGCGGCAGCGGCTTAGGCGTCATTCTTCTCCTCTTGCGTCCCCGCGGGCCGGGGATTGGCACGAAACGTTCACAGTGTAGCCGCACAAGGGCTGGTGGCCGGGCGGAGCACGCGCTCCATCCCGGCCACCGGTCACTGTCAGCTATCGGGAGCTACTCACTCCTCAGACGCGCCTTCCTCACGCTCGTCGTCGCGACGACGACGGGTGCGGGTGCGGGGACGGCGCTCGCGGCGCTCAGAACGGTCACGGCGCTCGCGACGCGGCTCGGAAGACTCACCCTCGGGGACCTCCAGCTCGCCAGCATCACCGTCGATGACGGCGTGCAGGCTCAGCTTGCCGCGGTCGCCGATCTCGTTGATCTCGACCTCGACCTGCTGGCCGACCTGCAGGACGTCGTCCACGGAGTCGATGCGCTTACCGCCCACGAGGCGACGGACCTGCGAGATGTGCAGGAGACCGTCCTTACCGGGGGTCAGCGACACGAAGGCGCCGAACGACGTGGTCTTGACGACCGTGCCGACGAAGCGCTCGCCGACCTCGGGCATCTGCGGGTTCGCGATCTGGTTGACCATCGTGCGGGCGGCCTCGGCGGAAGCCCCGTCGGAAGAGGCGATGTAGACGGTGCCGTCGTCCTCGATGGTGACGTCAGCGCCGGTCTCGTCCTGAATCTGGTTGATCATCTTGCCCTTGGGACCGATGACCTCGCCGATCTTGTCGACGGGAACCTTGACGGTGATGATACGAGGAGCGTTCGGGCTCATCTCATCCGGGCCGTCGATCGCCTGGTTGATCAGGTCGAGGATCGCCAGGCGGGCGTCGCGTGCCTGGGCCAGCGCGGCGCGCAGCACCTGGGAGTCGATGCCGTCGAGCTTGGTGTCCAGCTGCAGGGCCGTGATGAAGTCACGGGTACCAGCAACCTTGAAGTCCATGTCGCCGAAGCCGTCCTCGGCACCCAGGATGTCGGTCAGGGTGACGGCCTTGAACTGACCATCGACCTCACCGGTCATGAGGCCCATCGCGATGCCCGCGACGGGGGCGCGCAGCGGCACGCCAGCCTGGAGGAGGGACAGGGTCGAGGCACACACGGATCCCATCGAGGACGAGCCGTTAGAACCCATGGTCTCGGAGACCTGACGGATCGCGTAGGGGAAGTCCTCGCGCGAGGGCAGGACGGGAACCAGCGCGCGCTCGGCCAGGTCACCGTGGCCGATCTCGCGGCGCTTCGGGGAACCGACGCGGCCAACCTCGCCCGTGGAGAACGGGGGGAAGTTGTACTGGTGCATGTAGCGCTTGGAATTGATGGGCGACAGGTTGTCGATCTGCTGCTCCATGCGCAGCATGGCCAGGGTGGTCACGCCCAGGATCTGGGTCTCACCGCGCTGGAACAGGGCAGAGCCGTGCACGCGGGGCAGGACCTCAACCTCGGCGGAGAGAGAACGAATCTGGCGCGGGGTACGGCCATCCATGCGGATCTCTTCACGCAGGGTGCGATTACGGATCGTGGCCTTCTCGAGCGAACGGAACGCGGCCTTGAGGGCCTTCTCCGACTCGGGGAAGCGCTCAGCAAGAGCCTCGAGCATCTCTTCCTTGACGGCATCCACGGCCTCGTCGCGGGCGAGCTTGCCCTCGGTCAGCAGCGCCTGAGCGACCTTCTCGGCGGCATATTCCTCGACAGCGGCGTATTCCTCGTCGGTGTAGTCCAGGAACAGCGGGAAGTCGGCGGTCTCCTTGGAGGCCTTCTCGGCGACCTTGATCTGAGCCTCGCACAGGGCCTTGATGAAGGGCTTTGCAGCTTCGAGGCCGTCGGCCACAACATCTTCGGTGGGGGCGGTAGCACCAGCCTGAATGAGATCCCACTCGTTCTTGCCGCCGCCGGCCTCGACCATCATGATCGCGACGTCTTCGGAGCCGTCCTCCTTGGTGACGATGCGGCCCGCGACAACGATGTTGAACACGGAACGCTCGAGCTCGCTCCAGCGCGGGAACGCGACCCACTGGCCGTCGATCAGGGCCAGGCGAGTGCCACCGATCGGGCCGGTGAACGGCAGGCCAGCGATCTGGGTGGACATGGAGGCGGCGTTGATCGCCAGGACGTCGTAGGCGTCATCCGGGTCGATCGTCAGGACGGTCTCGACGACCTGAACCTCGTTACGCAGGCCCTTGACGAAGCCGGGGCGCAGCGGGCGGTCGATGAGGCGGGCGGCCAGGATGGCCTCGGTGCCCGCGCGGCCTTCGCGGCGGAAGAAGGAACCGGGGATGCGACCCGCGGCGTACTGACGCTCTTCAACGTCAACGGTCAGCGGGAAGAAATCGAACTGGTCCTTGGGGTTCTTGCCAACGGTCGTGGCGGACAGAACGGTAGTGGAATCATCCAGGTAGGCCAGGGCAGAGCCGGCGGCCTGCTTGGCGAGACGGCCGGTTTCGAAGCGCACGACGCGCTTGCCGAAACGGCCGTTATCGATAATCGCCTCTGCGGCGATGATGTCAGAGCCTTCCATCATGGGGCGTTTCTCCTTGGTTTGTTGGTGTCGCGCTCCACTTCGGCCTTCGATCGAAGCCCACGGATCAACTCTCCGGAGGCCACTGTCGAAAACCGGCGGCTTGCGCGCGAAAAATAAACGGCATGCCCGAGGCGGGCGTGTGAAAACCGGCCCGTCTCCGTTATGGGAGGCGGGCCGGCCCAAAATCAGCGGCGCAGGCCGAGACGCTCGATGAGCGAACGGTAACGCTCGATGTCGATGTCAGCCAGGTAACCCAGCAGGCGGCGACGACGGCCGACCAACAGCAGCAGGCCACGACGGGAGTGGTGGTCGTGCGTGTGGGTCTTGAAGTGCTCGGTCAGATCCTTGATGCGGCGGGTCAGCAGCGCGATCTGCACCTCGGGGGGAACCGGTGTCGCCCTCGTGGGTAGCGTACTCGGCGATGATCTGGTCCTTGACGTCCTTGCTCAGCGGCACAGGCTTCTCCTTTGTATTCGTTGCGCGGGGCATCCGGGCGTCTCCCGGATGCTGACAGTCCGCGGCCGGTGTACGGCCTTTCTACAGTAGCACGTCCGAGTTGTCAGTCTCCTCGTGAGCGACGAAGCTAACGATTTGGCCGGTCGGGGGCGAGGTCTCCTCCCCTCCCCCGTTATCTGTCCGCACGCCAGGGCAGGGCCGAGCACCCAGCGAGTGCGTGGATCCGGGGAGGCGTTAGGAGGCGGTGACTGAGTCCGGGTCGACGCGCCCGGCGACGCCGATACCGAGGACGGAAGCCGTCTGACGCAGGTCGTCGTCCATCTGGCGCAACAGGCCGTCGACGTTATCGAAGGACAGCATCGGACGGATACGCGACACGAAAGTGACAGCGATACGTTCGCCGTACAAGTTCAGGTCGGACCGGCCTAAGACGTGTGCCTCGACGGTGCGCTCCTCGCCGTTGAACTGTGGGTTGGTGCCCACGGAGATGGCGGCAGGCAGGAACTCAGCGGACTGGGTGCCGGGGACGGCACGCACGACCCAGCCAGCGTAGACACCGTCTGCAGGGATGACGCCCTCGACCTCTTGCGAGAGGTTCGCGGTGGGGAATCCGAGCGTGCGACCACGCTTGAAGCCGTGGCAGACGGTGCCGCGGATACGGTGCAGGTGACCGAGCACGCGGGCGGCACCGGAGACATCGCCTGCAGCCAGGAGTTCGCGCACCCATGAGGAGGACCAGCGGCGTCCCTCGGGTGCCTCGATATCGGTAACGGTCAAGACATCGAAGCCATAGCGGCGTCCGAGGGCGCGCAGTGTGTCGATCGTTCCGACGTTGCCGCGACCGAAGCGGAAGTCTTCACCGACGACAACCTCGCGGGCACCACAGCGCTCGACCAGAAATTCGTAAACGAACTCGTCGGGTTCGAGGCTGTAGACGCTCTTGTCGTAGTGGGCGACGAGAGTGGCGTCCAGTCCAGCGGCCTCCATTGCGTCGAGGCGGTCACGCAGCGGGGAGATGAGCTGGAGGCCCACCTCGGGCTTATGCACCTGAATCGGGTGCGGGTCGAAGGTGATGGCCACGGCGTCGACGCCGAGCTTGTGTGCACGCTCCACGCAGGTGGCGATGACCTTCTTGTGACCGTTGTGCATGCCGTCGAAGTTACCGATGGTGACGACACTGGCCTCGTTGCCGGGGATGTCGGTCAGGGACTGCCAGACGTTCATTGTCTCTCTTTCTTAAAAAACCAGGACGGTCCGCAGGCGCGCAGCGTCGATGCGCAGCAGGCCGAGGACCTCACCTGATGGCGACGTGGCCGCGATTGGTGGGGTCTCCCCCTCCGAGGCGATCGGCAGCGCATCGCCGACTTGCGCGGCCCACTGCGCGAGTTGCTCGCGCGAACGTCGGGGGGCCTGGCCGTGCACAAAGGCCCCTGCCTCGGCCTCAGTGAGGGGCAGGGCGGGGAACATGGCGAGTGCCGCCCGACCCAGGGGAATCAGGGGCAGAACAGGCTGCTGCCCACCCCCTTCGTCCTCCACGGCGGCGGCGAGTTCATCGAGGGTGAGCGCGCCTTCAAGCGGGAAGTCACCGACGCGCGTCCGCCGCAGCGCGGTGAGGTGAGCACCAACCCCCAGGGCCGCGCCCGCATCGCGCGCGAGGGCCCGTACGTAAGTGCCCGACGAACACTCGACAGCCACGTCGACATCGACGACGCGAACCGGCCCGGGAACGCATGCGCTCTCCCGGACCACGGCCTCGTCGAGGCAAACCTCAGATACGCGCGGGGCCGCAAGAACCTCCAGGCGCGAGACGCACCGGGCGCGCCGCCAGCTCGACGTCCTGCCCCGCGCGGGCGAGCGCATACGCTCGTTTGCCGTTCACCTTGATCGCCGACACCGTCGTGGGAACCTGCATGATGTCACCGCGCAGGGGCGCGAGCGCCGCCTCCAGGTCGGACTCGCTGAGGGAGGTGCACCCCACCGCTGACGTGGGGAGTCCCTCGGCATCATCCGTGTTGGTCGCAATGCCGAAACGGATTGTCGCCAGATACTCCTTCGAATGCCCGCTCACCCACGTGAGGAGCTTCGTTGCCTTACCAACACCGATGACGAGGATCCCCGGTCGCCATGGGGTCCAGCGTGCCGCCGTGGCCCACCTTGCGGGTGTGGCCCAGGCGTCGCACACGCGCAACGACATCGTGGCTGGTAATGCCAGCGGGCTTGTCGATGACGAGCAGGCCGGGGCGCGGGTTATCGGGGCGACGAGCCATGAGCGATTAGGCCCAATCCTTCTCGTCCGCTTCGCCCTCTTCGTCGTCGTGACGGTAGGGGTCCTCCTCACCCGCGTAGGTCGCGCCCTGCGCGGCGGCGGCAATCGCCTCATCCTTCGCCTTGGCCTTCGCGAGGGCATCCTCCAAGGCTGCCGCGCTCTCGGGAAGCGCGTCCGGGATGAACTCCAGCGTCGGGGTCAGGCGCAGCCCCAGGACCTTGCCGACGCGTGAGCGGAAACAGGCCCTGCGCGGAAGCGAAATGCACGCGCGGCCTTCTCACGCTGCTCGTCATCGCCAAGCACCGTGTAGAAAACGGACGCATGCTGCAGGTCGCCCGTCACGCGCACGTCCGTGATCGTCACGAGCTCCAGGCGGGGATCCTTCACATCGCGGCCAATCATCGACGCAACAGTCTGCAGGATTCGCTCCTGCACCTTACGAACGCGATGCCTCGTCAGCCATCGCGCCCTCCTTTCGGGCACTGAAGCCCTTGTCAGAACATTACATGTGCGAAGATCGGGGTCCGAGCATACTCGGACCCCGATACTTCACGCTGCGGAATCAGTCACGAGCCTTCTCGCGCATCTCCCAGGTCTCAATGACATCGCCTTCGGTGATGTCCTTGTAGCCCAGAGTGATACCGCACTCGTAGCCCTCGCGGACCTCGGTGACGTCGTCCTTTTCGCGACGCAGAGAGGCGATCTCGAGGTTGTCGGCCACAACCACACCGTCGCGCACCAGGCGGGCCTTGGTTCCGCGCTTGATCGTGCCGGAGCGGACGATCGAACCGGCGATGTTGCCGAACTTGCCGGAGCGGAAGACCTGGCGGATCTCCGCGGTGCCCAGCTGGACCTCCTCGTAGATCGGCTTGAGCATGCCCTTGAGGGCAGCCTCAATGTCGTCGATCGCCGAGTAGATGACGTTGTAGTACTTGATCTCGACGCCCTCGGCATCCGCCATCTCGGCCACGCGTTCGGCGGGACGGACGTTGAAACCGATGATGACCGCGTTGTCGACGGTCGCCAGGTTGACGTCGTTCTGCGTGATCGCACCGACGCCGCGGTGGATGATGCGCAGAGCAACCTCGTCGCCCACGTCGATGCGCAGCAGCGAGTCTTCCAGGGCCTCGACGGCACCGGACACGTCGCCCTTGATGACCAGGTTGAGGGTGTCGACCTCGCCCTCGGCCAGGACCTTGTCGAAGTCCTCCAGGGAGACGCGCTTGCGGCGCTTGGCCAACAGGGCCTGGCGCTCGGCTGCCTCACGCTTGTCGGCGATCTGGCGGGCCGTGCGGTCGTCGTTGGCGACCAGGAACGAGTCGCCGGCGCGCGGGACCGACGTGAGTCCGAGGACCGCGACCGGGGTCGACGGGCCAGCCTCGGAGACGTCGTTGCCGGCGTCGTCGAACATGGCGCGCACGCGACCGTAGGACGAGCCGACCACGAGGGAGTCGCCCACGTGGAGCGTGCCGCGCTGAACCAGCATGGTCGCGACGGCACCGCGTCCCCTTGTCCAGGTTGGCTTCGATGGCGACGCCGCGGGCGTCCGTGTTCGGGTTGGCCTCGAGAGTCAGGGCCGCATCGGCCGTCAGCAGGACGGCCTCGAGCAGCTCGCGGATGCCCGTGCGCTGCTTGGCCGAGATGTTCACGAACATGACGTCGCCGCCGTACTCTTCGGCGACCAGGCCGTACTCGGTGAGCTGGGAGCGGATCTTCTCCGGGTTCGCGCTTTCCTTATCGATCTTGTTGACCGCGACGACGATCGGCACGTCGGCCGCCTGCGCGTGGTTGATGGCTTCAACCGTCTGAGGCATGACGCCGTCATCGGCCGCGACCACGAGGATCGCGATATCGGTGACCTGGGCACCACGGGCACGCATGGCCGTGAAGGCCTCGTGACCGGGGGTATCGATGAAGGTGATCGGGCGGCGAGTGCCGTCCTCAGCCGTGACCTTGACCTGGTAGGCACCGATGTGCTGCGTGATGCCGCCATGCTCGGTGTCGACAACGTCCGTGTGACGGATAGCGTCGAGCAGCTTGGTCTTACCGTGGTCGACGTGACCCATGACGGTGACGACCGGCGGGCGCGGTTCCATGTTCTCGGCGTCGTCAAGTTCTTCGGCTTCGAGGTCGATGTCGAAGGACTCGAGCAGCTCACGATCCTCGTCCTCAGGCGAGACGACCTTGACGTCGTAGCCGAGTTCGGCACCCAGTGCCTCGAAGGTGTCCTGGTCGAGGGACTGCGTGGCGGTCGCCATCTCGCCCAGGGCGAAGAGGACGGTCACGAGCGCTGCGGGATTGACGTCGATCTTCTCGGCGAGGTCGGCCAGGGACGCGCCCTGACGGATGCGGATCTGCGCGCCGTTACCGCGCGGGATCGCGACGCCGCCGATGACCGGCGCGTTCTGCTGCTCGTACTCTTGACGCTTCGCGCGCTTCGACTTGCGTCCGCGCTGCGAGCGGCCACCTCCGCGACCGAATGCGCCCGGCGTGGAGCCGCGACCGCCGCGACCGCCACCGCGAGGACCGAAACCGCCGCCGTTGTTCTGGGCTGCTCCTGCTCCTGCGCCTGCACCGGCACCCGGACGGGCACCACCGCGACCGCGGCCACCGCCGCGACCACCGCTGCGCTCGGACGTGTTGTTGCCGGTGGCGGCGTTGCGGGCGAAGTTCGCCTGGCCGGGCATCATGCCCGGGTTGGGGCGGTTACCGCCGGGGCGCGGCGCGCCCGGACGCGGTGCGCCGGGACGAGGCCCAGCGTTGCCGGAGCCACCCGGACGCGGTGCGCCGGGACGAGGCCCAGCGTGCCGGAACCACCCGGACGAGGCGCGCCGGGACGAGGCCCAGCGTTGCCAGAGCCACCCGGACGAGGGCATGCCCTGAGAAGAGGCATACGGGTTATTGCCGGGACGCGGGCCACCGGGACGCGGCGCGCCGGGGCGGGCCGGACGCGGAGCATCACCGCGACGAGGCGCAGGCTTGGGTGCACCACCCTCAGCGGGCTTGCGACCACCGGGCTTCGGTGCCGAACCCTCCGCAGGCTTCCTGCCACGAGGCTTGGGCGCGGTCTCGCTCTTGCGTGCACCGGGCTTGGGAGCACCGGGCTTGGGTCCGGCACCCTTGGGGGCCGGTGCCTTCGGCGTGGGCGCAGCACCCTTGGGGGCTGGGAGCCTTCGGCGTGGGTGCCTTGGGTGCCTTAGGCGCGGGGACGGGGGCCGAGGCCTCCGGGGCCGACGCCTGGGGAGCGACGGGCTTCTTCGGTGCAGGCTTGGCTGCTCCGGGCTTCGGTGCCTTGGGGGCGGGCTTGGTCTCCGCCTTCTTGCTCTTGTGCGCCGCCGCGAACTTCTCGCGCATCTGCCGCACGACGGGCGGCTCGAGCGAGGACGAGGACGACTTGACGAATTCACCTGCTTCCTTCAGGTGACCCATCAGTTCTTTGCTGGTGATTCCGAGCTCTTTGGCGAGCTCGTGGACACGCAACTTTGCCACATTTCTCCATTCCGGAAGCGTCTCCGGTGTGGAGACGCCTTACTGATATTGCTGGCAGCTCATCGCTGGGTACTCATCGGGTGCCCATCAGCTTCCAACCCGCTTCCATCTTCTCGACCTTGATGGCGCGTGGCCATCACTGGGTGGTGATCATCTCCTCCACGTCATCCCAGACGGTGTCTGTCACAGCGCCTGTTCGGAAAGGCGCGAGCGAGTGCTCGTCTGGTTCGGGCCCGCTGGACGCACCCCGCGTCGGGGTGGATCCACGCTCCTCGACCTGGAAGAGTCGCCGTCGGGTCGAGGTGAATCGCACCGTCGGGCGAACGCACGATCCGCACGAGGGCAGTCTCTGTGCGCGCGAGTACCGCATCCGATGCAGGTGCGCTGTGGTCCTGTGGTGGGCTCAGGCGGCAGGGGATACGACACAATCCCCTAGCTTAGTCGAGCTAGGGGATTGTTTCATCTCAGTTTCTATGAGCGACTTGTCACGTCGTCGGGGGTGGAGACGCGCGAGGCGATCTCGTCGTCACCGGTTTCTGTGTCGGCGTGGATATCGATGTGATAGTTCGTCAGACGCGCGGCGAGTCGAGCGTTCTGCCCTTCCTTGCCAATCGCGAGGGAGAGTTGGAAATCCGGCACGATGGCGGTAGCCGTGCGGTTGTCGACGGAGTGGACGACGACGCGGGTCACGCGGGCCGGCGACAGGGAGTTAGCGACGAAACGCGCGGGGTCGTCGGAGTAGTCGACGATATCGATCTTCTCCCCACCCAGCTCAGCCATGACGGAGCGCACACGCGCCCCCATGGGTCCGATGCAAGCACCCTTGGCATTGATGCCCTCGCGAGTGGCTGCCACGGCGATCTTCGTGCGGTGGCCGGCCTCGCGGGCGATTGCCTTGATCTTGACGAGTCCCTGCTGGATCTCGGGAACCTCGCGCTGGAAGAGGCCGGCGACGAGGTTGGGGTGAGTGCGCGACAGGGTGATGCGCGGCCCGCGTTCGGTGCGCTCGACACCCACGATGTAGGCGCGGATCCGGTCGCCGTGACGGTAGGTCTCACCGGGAACCTTCTCGCCGTCGGGCAGGACGGCCTCGAAGTCGTCGGAAACCTGAACCATCGTGGGGCGGCCGGGGCGCGGGGCTTGGACGGTGCCGGTGATGATCTGTCCTTCTCGGCCCGCGAAGTCACCGAAGACACGCTGGTCGTCAGCGTCGCGCAGTCGCTGCATGATGACGGAGCGCGCCGTGGACTGGGCGATGCGCCCGAAGTTCTTCGGGGTGTCATCAAATTCACCAATGGGGTTGCCGTCTTCGTCCTCGTCCATCGCCATGACGGTGACGCGCCCGGTCTTCTTATCGATTTCGATGCGGGCCTGGGAGATCGCACCGGGCAGGTTGTGGTACGCCTTGAGCAGTGCCTCTTCGATGGCGTCAACGAGGGTCTCGAGGCTGACGCCCTTCTCGTTTTCCACCATCCGCAGGGCGGTCATATCGATTTCCATGGTCTTCTACTTCCCCGTTCCAAAGTCGACGCGGGAACGCGCCTTCCTCATGTCCTGATAGTCAATGGTAGTGGCTTCGCCGTCAACATCGATCGTTGCACTGGTCTCGCTCGCGTCGATGACGCGACCAGAGACGTAGCCGCCGGCGCGCAGCTTGATACGCACGAGGCGTCCGATTTGCCGCATCCAGTGGCCAACCTTCGTCAGTTCGCGCTCGGCCCCGGGGGTGGAGACCTCCAGCAGGTATTCACCGTCGATCGGATCGGCGGCGTCCAGCGCCTTCGACACGGCGCGGGACACGTCCGCAAGAGTGTCTGAGTCAATACCGTCGGCACCAATCGGGGCTTCGACGACGACCCGCAGGAGCGGCATCGCGTCGGAGCGCGTGCGGGTCACCGAATCCAGTTCGAGCCCCGAGGCTGCGACCACGGGAGCCAACAGCTCCTGAAGCGGTCCGTCAGTCGTGGACGATCCCATATACGCCTATCTTTCTTCTCGCGAACGCGGGTCCGTTACCCATCCTACCCGGGGGTGTGGGATGATGCGGGGGTGCGATTCGCAAATCTGACTATGACCACACGCCGTATCCCCGGCCTCGTTGCTGCCGGTACGGCGCTTTTCGCGCTATCCGCGTGTTCCCTGTCCACCCAGTCGACGGCCCTGACGGGCTTTGCCGCAGCTCGCGACCAAGCAGCGCGAACGGAAGCTGCCGCGTCCGCGCGAGCCACGCAGCTCGCCGAACTCGCGACCGAGTGCGCGCCCTGTTCCAGCGCGCTACGTACGGCTGCGTCGTCCTCCGACACTCGTCTCGAGACCCTTGGCGGCCTCTGGGATCCGTGGGGAGGGACGCCTCCCGAAGGCCAGGAGGCTCCCGATCCGGTCTCCGAGGCCCCCACCGATGTGGCTGCGTTCGTGTCATGGATGGCTCGCACAGCCACCCGCGACCTGCAGATCGCTACCGAGGAGGACGCTCAATCCGACAAGGCGCGCACGCTGGCTGCCTCCGCGCTGGGCCGCTATGCCGATGCTGTGTCCATCGCGCGCGCCTACGGGATCGATGTCAACGCGGGCGATAGCCAAGCTTCGGCTGTCAACGACCGCGTGAACACTCCTCCTCCAAGGGCGTGCAGAGCTGGGATATCGAGTCGTACAACGAGTCCTCGATTTCCTCAACGTTCACTCTGTCGGGCAGTGATCTTGCGTCGTCGAAGGAACTCTCCGACGCCGTCGCCATGTGGGATTGCACGGCTTCCACGCTCCCGAAGGTGCATTCGGACACAGATACCCTGAGCGAGACGGACACTTACGACATGTCGGGTGCTCTGCTGGTCCGTGCTGATATCGCGCTGCAGGCAGGGCGCTGCGGATACGCGTACGCCGCGTTGCGAGCTGGATTCCCTGGACACAGCCACACTCGCCTCGAACCTGCTCGCCGTCGATACCGCGATGTTCGCTTCCAAGTCCGAGGCAGTGCGTAGCGCTGGCGCACGTGCCGCGCTCGCTGACATCGAACAGTGGGCCTCCCACACGACGCTACCGGCATTGATCGGCACTCGTTAGAATCATCCACCCGACCGGCTGACAACTCCGAGAATCCAATAGATGCAGGGCCGCTCCCCACCCGGGGAGCGGCCCTGCCGTTATGTCGGCTCAGAGGCGAGCAGCGATGTCGTCACCGATCTGGGAGGTTGAGCGTACGAGGGGGCTGCCACTGGCCGCAGCCTCTGCTCGCGCCGCCATGTCGGCGTCGATGGCTGCGCGCACACGTGCCGCCTCGTCTGTGAATCCCATGAAGTCGAGCATGAGCGCGACCGACGAGATGGTCGCGGTCGGGTCGGCCTTCCCCTGCCCCGCGATGTCGGGTGCGGAACCGTGCACAGGCTCGAACATCGAGGGGAACTCACGCGAGGGGTTGAGGTTGCCCGACGCGCTCAGGCCGATGCCGCCGGTGACGGCCCCGGCCTCGTCGGTCAGGATGTCACCGAACAGGTTGTCCGTGACGATCACGTCGAAGCGCGCGGGGTCGGTGACCATGTAGATGGTGGCAGCGTCGATGTGGCAGTAGTCGACGCGCACGTCGGGGTATTCCTCCCCCACCTCGTCGACGATGCGGCGCCACATGTGTCCGGCGTTGACCAGAACGTTGTGCTTGTGGACGAGAGTCAGGTGCTTGTTGCGCGAGGCGGCCGCCTCGAAGGCGTAGCGCACGACGCGCTCGACACCGTAGGCGGTGTTGACGCTGACCTCGGTTGCGATTTCGTGCGGGGTGCCGACGCGCACGGCCCCGCCGTTGCCGCAGTAGAGGCCCTCGGTGCCTTCGCGCACGACGACGAAGTCGATGTCGCCGGGGTTAGCCAGGGGGCTGGGCACGCCCTCGTAGTACTTGGAGGGACGCAGGTTCACGTAGTGGTCGAGGGCGAAGCGCAGCTTGAGGAGCAGGCCGCGCTCGAGGACGCCGGAGGGAACGGAGGGGTCACCGACCGCACCCAGGAGGATGACGTCGTGGCGCTTAATGGCCTCGAGGTCCTCGTCGGTGAGGGTGTCGCCGGTCGCGTGCCAGCGCTGCGCACCCAGATCGAAGTGGGTCGTCGAGTAGTCGACGCCCTTGTCCGCCAGGACGCGGTCCAGGACCTTCAGGCCCTCGGGGACGATTTCCTTGCCGATGCCGTCGCCGGGGATTACTGCGATGTTCAGTGTCATACGTCCATCTTCCCCCGCCCACGCGCGCTCGTCCGCACGGGTCCAACCCGTGGTCTCTTTGCGCCGTGACGTGTCCCATACGGGGCATGAACGAGGCCGGGGCTGGGAGGGCGTTGACGCTCCCCTGGCCCCGGCCATGTCTCAGTGTCGGATCAGATCCAGACCCCCGAGGGGGCGAAGTAGTACCAGCGTCCGGCGATGGATGTCCATCCGGTCGCCATTCGGCCGTCGTCACCGAAGTAGTACCAGCTGATGCCGATGTTCTGCCAGCCGGTAACCATCGCGCCCGAGGGTGCCAGGTAGTACCAGCCGTCCCGCATGCTGCCAGCCGGTGAGCATGGCGCCGGTGTCGGAGAAGAGGTACCAGGTGTCTCCAATCTGAGTCCATCCGGTTGCCATGGCACCCGGTGGAGGGCTCGAGGTAGTACCAGGTGCCTCCGTCGCTGACCCAGCCGTTCACGCGTGCACCGTAGGCGTTGTAGTAGCTCCACACGCCGTCGGTCTTGTCCCAGCCGGTGACCATGTAGCCGTCAGCACCGAAGCGGTAGGTGGCCTCGCCGATGGTGACGGTCTGGTTCATCGCATAGGTGGAGTCCTCCAGCTGCCACTTCCACCCTGAGCCGGTGTTGACCCAGTGCGCGGGGTTGGCTGCGGGTGCAGGTTCAGGCGCGGGCTGCGGGTCCGGTGTGGGGTCCGGGGCAGGTTCGGGCGCAGGTTCGGGCGCGGGCTGCGGGGCGGGCGCAGGATCCTCGCCGGGATCGACCAGGCCAAGGTAGGCGGCATCCACGCGCATGAACTCGATGTTCTTGTAGCCGCCGGACTCGTAGAGGAGGCCCCAGGTGCCGTCAGCGAGGGCGTGAAGGGTCGAGTAAGCCATGTCGCCGCTCTCGAAGACCGTGCCGTCGTTCCAGGTGAAACCGTCGTCGTAGGAGACGCGGATTGTGCCGTTGGCGCGAGCACTGGAGGAGTTGGCGTTGGAGAAGAGCAGGACGCTGGGCGCGTGCGGACCCCTCGGGGGCGTCCGGGAATGCGCGGATGATGGAGGCGTTGTTCCGCGGGTCCGTCAGGTCCCAGTTGTGGCGGAAGGGACCCCAGGTCTGACCGCCGTCGTAGGAGATAGCCTCCAAGCGTTGGCCTGCGGTGCCCTGCGTGCGCGAGTTGAGGAGCAGGCGACCGTCGGAGAGCTCAACGACCTTGTTCTCGTCCGCGCTGCCCTCGGTGGGGAGTGCCGGGCTTCCAGGTCGCTCCGTGGTCGTCGGAGTAGACGGAGACGGCCATGAGGGAGGTGGAGCCGGAGTTGGCGACGGCGTACTGCTGGATGAGGCGTCCGGCGTGGGTGCCGTAGCGCAGCTGGATGCCTTCACCGGAGGACGCAAAGCGGGTGAACCACGCTCCTTCGTATCCGGCGCTCACCTGGTCGGTGATGGTTCGAGGGTTGACCCATGTTTCGCCGTTGTCGTGGGATTCGACGACGTGGGCGTGCAGGATGTTGCGCGCCGTGGGGTCCGTGCCCAGATGGGATTGGAAGAGGCCCGCGTCGTAGGACTTCACTGAGAACATGAAGATCGTGCCGGTGGTGCGGTCGACGACGAAGGAGGGGTCGGAGTATCCGACCTTGGCCGCGCCGGGGGTGCCGGCGAGGGCGGTCTGAATGGGGGTCCAGGACTTACCGCCGTCCTTGGAAATGCGGTAGATGATGGAGTTGGCCTGGGGCGCGTCCTGGCAGGTGTCGGGACGACCGTCCCACGCGGCGATGATCCAGCCGTTGGTGGCGGTGGTCAGCGCGGGGATGCGGTGACAGTTGAAGCCGGCGAGGCCGGGGGACGCGAGGCGAACCTTGTCTCCGATGGCGTAGTCGGTCGGGGTCTCGAGCGGGTCTGGGGCGGCGGGCCGAGTCCCGGCGGCGACGGTAATGGGGTCAGTAGCGGAGACGAAGTTCCCGGCGATGACGTCGGTGCCGTTGCGGTCACGGGTGGCCGCCCACGTGGCGCTGGGCGTAAAGGTCCCGGCCGCGACGTCCTCCTGTGTCACCGTGTGCGTGGCGGAGGTGCAGGACTTGGTGGTGTGAGCGGCCAGGTTGTGCCAGCGGCAGTTGGGCGCTCCGGTCGTGAGAACGCCGGACAGGTTGGAGTCGACCGGGAAGACGGTGAGTGCACTGTCGGTGTTGTTGGTGTAGGTGAAGGTGACGGTCACGACATCACCGACGTACAGGGGGTCGCCGATTGTATCGGTGCGCGTGGCAACGACGTTGATTGGGGCAGACTCTTCGTCGGTTGCCGAGGCCGTGGCGAGCGCCGCGTCGCCGGTGTCACTGTGTGGGGCGGCCAGGGAGGGGGCCGCGAGGCTCACGCATAGCAGCGCGGCTCCCGTGGCTGCCGCGAGGGCTCGCCCTGTAGTGGCGGAGGGTCATCGTTGGTCCTTCCAGGGAGGGGTGTCAATGGGCGGCGGCTGAGTTGGAACTCACCCTCCGCAAGATTCATCATACAAATTAGGATGCTAACTAACCACTTATACAAGAAGTGTGTCACACAGTCACCATGCTAATTACCAACAAACCACGCAGGTAGCTGCCCACCCGACGCACCATCACCCGTGCGACACATCCGCAGAAACTAACCGAACATACGCATCTTCAAGCCTGTCAACGCAGGCACGAATGTCATACTCCTCACCCAGCACGCGGTAGCGTGCACCCTCACTCACACGCGCCTGACGCCCCCGCTCAACCCACCTGTCAATCGCGCGGGCGAGCGCTCGAGCATCCCCGGCCTCGTACACACTGTCCCCGCTGAGGGCGAACTGACTGGTCGCCGTCAACGGACCGCACGCAATGACAGGCACGACCCCCAGACGGAGGACCTCCAGAGCACTCAGCCCCTCAACCTCAATCCGCGCCGCGTGCACATAGAGGTCACAGCGAGATGCCTCGCGCGCGAGTTCCGGCGCACTCATGAAGGCGAAGCGCACAGGGTGAGTAATGACACCATCGCTCAAGAGGGCCGAGGCCTGGGCGCGCAGAGCACGCTCGGTCGGGCCGCGCCCGGCAAGGGCCAGTTCAATAGAACGCGCATGGGAGCTATCGCGCAGGGCGCGCAGAATGGTCGCCTGGCCTTTTTCCCGAGAGAATCGCCCGACGGCGAGGATACGAACAACAGACGAGTCACCTTCATCGCCACGCGCATCCGCGCCATCGACCCCCTCCCCCAGCGGGACGCCATTCGACAGAAGCAGGAGCGGGGGGCGCAGCGCAAGCGGCTCCAGACGATCCCAGACGGATTGAGACGGGCACTGCACGAGCGAACACCGATTGAAGATGGCACGCTTCCACAGCTCAAGGATCATGCGATTGAGCAGGCGCGCCCGATCCAAGTAGATCGAGGCCGTCAGATTCTCGGGGTGAATGTGATAGGTCGCCAGAGCGGGCACACCCGCCCGGCGGGCAAGCTGCGCAACGACAGCCTGCAGATAGAACGGCTCTTCGAGATGAACAACGTCGGCCCACTGGAGCGCTCGCTTCACCTGGGCGCGCCGCACGCGCGCAAAGGCGTACCCCTGGGAGGCTATGAGGGATCCCACAACAGGAACAGACATGGAAGGGAGCGGATATTCAGGCACGCCGACACCACAATCATCCCCATCGAGCGGCGGAGCCGAGAGAACGCGCACGTGATGTCCACGCTCCCGAAGCAACGTAATTGTGCGCCGCGCGGAGGCCGCCAGGCCGTTGCCACGGGTATAGAGATCATTGATCACGAACAAAATATTCAGGGACCGTTCACAAGTCCTTCCCCGAGCGACCATAACACCATTCTAAGTCAACCTTGCGGTCAGCATATTTCGGTCGCAGACGTCCCCACGCACACATCGCACGTGAACAGATAAACGAACCCCGACCTCGTCCCCATACGTGGGGACGAGGTCGGGGCTTGACTCTATCCGAATCTGACCGTGAGATCAGCGCGCGGCGCTGCCCTCGGTGTAGTCCGCGTCGGAGTCGGTCCAGCCGAAGGCCTTACGCAGCTTCTGGCCGGTCTTCTCGATCGGGTGGGCCTCTTCCTCGGCGCGCAGCGCCTTGAACTCGAGAGCGCCGTTGTCCTGGTCGGCGATGAACTTACGGGCGAAGGTGCCGTCCTGGATGTCGGACAGGATGTCCTTCATGGCCTGCTTCGCGGAGTCATTGATGACGCGCGGGCCGGAGACGTAGTCGCCGTACTCAGCGGTGTCGGAGCAGGACCAACGCTGCTTCGTGATGCCACCCTCGTTGATGAGGTCGACGATCTGCTTCATCTCGTGGCAGACCTCGAAGTAAGCGATCTCGGGCTGGTAGCCAGCCTCGACCAGGGTCTCGAAGCCAGCCTGGATCAGGTGGGAGACGCCACCGCACAGCACGGCCTGCTCGCCGAACAGGTCGGTCTCGGTCTCCTCGGTGAAGGTCGTCTTGATGACGCCGGCGCGGGTGCCGCCGATGCCCTTCGCGTAAGACAGAGCCAGCTCCCAGGCTTTGCCGGAAGCGTCCACCTCGACGGCGACGACATCCGGGGTGCCCTTGCCCTGCACGTAGGTCTCGCGGACCTTGTGGCCGGACCCTTGGGGGCAACCATGATGACATCGTGGCCAGCGGGGACCTCAATGTAGCCGTAGCGGATGTTGAAGCCATGTGCGAAGAGAAGGGCGGAGCCTTCCTTCAGGTTGGGGGCAATCTGCTCGGCGTAGACGTAGCGCTGGACCTGGTCGGGCAGCAGCACGGAAACGACGTCACCCTCGGCGACGGCCTCGGCCACGTCCTTAACCTCCAGGCCGGCGGCCTCAGCCTTGGCCCAGGAGGACGAACCGGGGCGCAGGCCAACGACCACGTCAACTCCGGAATCCTTCAGGTTCAGCGCGTGCGCGTGACCCTGCGAGCCGTAACCGATGATGGCGACCTTCTTGGACTGGATCAGCGACAGGTCTGCGCCGTCGTCGTAGATGATTTCTGCCATTTTCATTTCTCCTTCAGTTGATCCGTGATCGAGCGCGACCCGCGGCCAATGGCCACGGCACCCGACTGGACGAGTTCGGTGACGCCGTAGGGCTCCAAGGCCCGCAGCAGCGCCTCCAGCTTGGGTAGGGAGCCGATCGATTCGATAACGACCGACTCGGGTTGAACGTCGACGACGTGCGCGCGGAAGAGATCCACGATCTGCAGGACCGAGGTGCGGCGGGTTTCGTCGGCCTGGACCTTCATGAGTAGCAGGCGTCGTTCGACGGAGTCTTCGGGTTCAAGCTCGACGACTTTGAGGACGTTGATGAGCTTGTTGAGTTGCTTCACCACCTGCTCGATGGGCGCGGAGTCTGCGTCCACGATGATGGTCATGCGGGAGATCTCGGGGTGTTCGGTCTCCCCCACGGTCAGCGACTTGATGTTAAAGGCGCGACGGGCGAACAGCGCGGCGACGCGGGTGAGCACGCCAGGCTTGTTTTCGACCAGCACAGCCAGAGTGTGACGGTTCGTCATCAGTCTTCCACCTCCCAGTCGGGCGCCATGCCCTTGGCGTAACGAATCTCATCGTTGGACACGCCCGCGGCGACCATCGGCCAGACCATCGAGTCCTTGGACACGCGGAAGTCGATGAGGACAGGGCGATCATTGATCGACATGGCCCATTCGATGGCCTCGTCCACCTCGTCGATGGAGCGGACCGTGCGTGCGGCCATACCGTACGCCTGGGCCAGCATCTCGAAGTTGGGGATCTGCTCGCCCTCGACGGGGTTAAGCGTGGTGTTCGAGTAGCGCTTGCCGAAGAACAGGGACTGCCACTGGCGCACCATGCCCAGCACCGAGTTGTTAATGAGGGCAACCTTGATTGGGATGTTGTTGATCGTGCAAGTGGCTAGCTCCTGGTTGGTCATCTGGAAGGAGCCATCGCCGTCGATCGCCCACACGACCTTGTCGGGGACACCGACCTGCGCACCCATGGCTGCGGGAATGCAGTAGCCCATGGTGCCCGAGCCGCACGAAGAGATGAAGCTGCGCGGGTTGTCCAGCGTGATGAACTGCGATGCCCACATCTGGTGCTGGCCCACGCCCGTCACGTAGACGGCGTCGGGGCCGACGCGGTCAGACAGCTTCTTCAGGACTGCCTGAGGTGCCATCATGCCGTCGTCAGGTTCCGCCCACCCGATCGGATACTTCGTGCGCAGGCGGTCCAGGTAGCGCCACCATCCGGAGATGTCGGCCTTTCCGTCGGCCGAGGCCTGGGTGATCTCGTCGGTCAGGATCGGCAGGGCGGTCGCCAGGTCAGCAACAATCGGAATGTCAGCGTGGCGGTTCTTCGAGATTTCCGCGGCGTCAATGTCGATATGAACGATGGTCGCACGGGGCGCGAAGGAATCGAGGCGTCCGGTCACACGGTCGTCGAAACGGGCACCGAGGGCCACGATCAGGTCGGCGCGCTGCAGGGCACCGACGGCGGCAACCGTGCCGTGCATGCCGGGCATGCCGAGGTTGTGGCGGTCGGAGTCGGGGAAGGCACCGCGCGCGGTCAGTGTGGTAACGACGGGCGCGTTGGTGGCCTCGACCAGGGCGGAGAGGTCCTCTGTCGCACCGCCGCGGATGACGCCGCCGCCGACATAGAGGACGGGGGCCTGTGCGTCCACAATTGCGCGGGCCGCAGCACGCACCTGCTTCATGTTCGGGCGGTCGGCGACCTTGTAGCCGGGCAGGTCCAGGGCAGGCGGCCACGAGAAATCCATCTCGGAGACCTGGGCGGACTTGGTAATGTCCACGAGGACGGGGCCGGGGCGGCCTGTGCCGGCCACGTGGAAGGCCTCGGCCAGGCGCGCGGGAATGTCCTGAGGGTCCGTCACCAGGAAGGAGTGCTTCGTGATAGGCATCGACGCACCCACGACATCAGCTTCCTGGAATGCGTCAGTGCCGATCAGGGAGGCACCGACCTGACCCGAAATCACGACGATCGGCACGGAGTCCATACAGGCGTCACCCAGGGCGGTCAGCACGTTCGTCGCACCGGGGCCAGATGTCACGAGAGCACAGCCGACCTTGCCGGTGGCAAGCGCGTAGCCTTCGGCCGCGTGTCCCGCGCCCTGCTCGTGTCGAACCAAAATGTGACGAATTGCCGTCGACGCCATCAGCGGGTCATAGGTCGGCAGAATTGCGCCGCCAGGCATACCGAACACGTCGGTCACGCCCAGGGCTTCGAGGCTCGCCACGATAGCCTCGGCTCCGGTCATTCGGGTGGTGGTACTCGCGTCGCTCACCAGTCGTCCTCTCAATCGTTGGGACCGTCTCAAAGAAAAAACCCCGTCAAGTCCGTGCAACAGCGCGGATGCGGGGAAAAGGGCGTGCGATCCATCCTCTCGTTACGCGGCAGGGCATCGCACGCCCAGGTACGATGACCAGGGACAAGGATTCCAATCTCACGAACGTCGAGCATGTTAATACCGTAACGCGCTACCGCGAGGCGCTCCTGTCTATCTCATTGTGCGGACCCTTATGTGGCTCTTCATAGTTGAGTGTGGGTGGAGGCGTCTCAGGCCTCCTGCGATGAGGAGCATTCGGAGTTGGTAGTTGGTGGGGTTGCGGTAGCCTCTGGCGGTGCGTCTGCCTAGTTCGATGATTCCGTTGATGGCTTCGGTGGGCCCGTTGCTGGCTCCGCCGGTATCAAAGTAGGCCAAGAATGCGTCCTTCCACTTGCGTAGGGTCCGGCCCAGGCGAGCGATCTCGGGGATGGGACAGGCTGGTAGGCTCTCGATGAGACGAACGGCCAGGCGTTGGCCTTGGGCGGGTGTATCTTGATGGAAGACCTCGCGCACTTGCCCGGTGAAGGTAGGCGACTTCAACACTGATATGCGCCTCATCTGCCACGAAGGCCTCACGGAGGCGTTCCTTTTGACGCTTCGTGAGCCGATCACGCGAGGCGCGCAAAAGAAGCCGGATCTGATAGAGGGGATCACCCTTGCGCCCGCGGTGACCGGTCGTGTCTTGCTGGACGCGGCGACGCACCTCATCGAGAGCATCGCCAGCGAGCTTGACAATATGGAAGGCATCGAGGACGCTGGTGGCGTCTTGGAGTTGATCGTCAATGGCGTTCTTGCTGTCCCTGGAAGGGATCCAGCGTCGCGATCTGGATACCGGAGCGAAACTGTTCGCCGCGCTCTTCTAGCCAGTTCTTGTACACAGTGCCAGACCTTCCCGGGACCAGGTCCAACAAGCGGGCCGTGGGATGATCCTCCCCGCGTGTCAGGTCCACGATGCCGGTGAACTCACGGGGCCCTCGTCGGCGTCGGTCCTGGTGATGCCACACATGCTCATCAACCCCCAGCACCCGCACGCCTGCGAAACGGGCAGGGTCATCAGATGCGGCTTGCAGACACGGCTTGATATGGGACCACACGGTATTCCACGTGGTTGCCAGTTGTCGGGCCAGGCCACAGGTGGTGGCCCCTTCGAAGCGCAACTGTCGGATCGCCCAGCGGATCGCCCGGGCGCCCAGACGCGCCCGGGGTGCGCACACCCGCTCGTCATGTTCCAGGAATGTCACCGTCTGGCAGGTGGTTTCGCGGCATATCCATCGGCGCTTGTGCCACCGGATCCTTGTCGGAATCCCGGCCCAGGGCGCGTCAATCACTTCCACCACCATGCGCCCGTGGCCTTTGTGCGATCACCCCGCAACCAGGGCAGCCCGCCAGCTGGTTGCACGACTCAACATCGAGCACCAGGGCCCCTGGGGTGCGAGCCACGCTCATCAGATGGAAGCCCTCCAAACCGACGAGCAGATCACACCGATCACAACGATCAAGCGACGCACAGCAGCAGCAGGTAGGGTGAGACATTGTCGAGGTCCTTTGAAGACAGCGGGGGTAGAAGTCCGCTCATCATCAAGGACCTCGACCTCTACCCGCAACCCCCGACCAACACCCGGTCACCCACACTCAACTCGGAAGAGCCCCTTATGTCCTCAACGCTATCTAGGACGATGGACTGAGATACACAGCACCTGAAACTGGTTTAATTGACTCGTATCACACACCATCAATTCATGCACGGAGATTACATCGTGGTCAAGATCTTCGAGATACTTCACGAGCAGCCAGTGTTGTTCCTGTTCCTCCTCATCGGAATCGGCATGGCCTTCGGCAAGGTTAAGATCAAAGGCATCGGTCTGGGTGCCGCTGCCGTTCTCTTTTTCGCCATCGTCATGGCCGCATGGGCGCAGTCCTTCGGTATTGAGCTGCAGGTGACCAAGCAGCTGGGCACGCTGGGCCTGACGCTCTTCACGTTCGCGATCGGCATCAACTCTGGCGCTTCCTTCTTCCATAACCTCAAGACAGCTGTCGGCCCGATCCTGACGATGGTGGCTTTCTACGGAATCGCCGCCACGCTGGGCCTGTACGTCGGCAAGGCCATGGGAATGGACGTTCCGCTCATCGCCGGTACTTTCGCAGGCGCGGTCACAAACACCCCGGCACTTGCTGCGGCAGGCGAGGCCAGCGGCGACCCCGCGACGGCGACGGTGGGCTACTCGATCGCGTACCTCTTTGGTGTCATTGGCATGCTCGCCGCCTCTATGGCAGCACTGCACTACGGCCGCAACGACAAGGATGCCCCCTCTCCCCTGTCGAACCGCACAATCCGCGTCGAGCGCGACGATCATCCCTTCGTTGGTGACATCTACGAGAAGCTCGGCGAGAAAGTCTCCTTCTCTCGACTGCGCCGAGGCGAAACAGGGCCGATCACCCGTCCGCAGATGTCCGACACCCTCGATCCGGGTGACCTCGTGACTGTCGTCGGCCCCCGAGAACTCGTCGCCCGCGCCGCCACAGAGCTGGGCCATGCCTCCTCGCACTCTCTCATGCAGGATCGCTCCTACCTAGACTTCCGTCGTATGACGATCTCCAACCCGAAGGTCGCCGGTCGAACGGTCGCGTCGCTCGGCCTTGCCAAGGAATTCTCCGCAACGATCTCACGCGTGCGCCGAGGCGACGTCGACATGGTGGCGGAACCCGGCCTCGTCCTCCAAGAGGGCGACCGCGTCCGCGTCGTCGCCCCGACCTCGAAGATGGCCGAGATCACCAAGTTTTTCGGTGACTCTTCGCACGGTCTCACCGACCTGAATCCGGTCGCCCTGGGCCTGGGCATGGCAATCGGCATCGCGATCGGTGAGTTGCCGATCTTGACCCCGTCCGGCGAGTACTTCTCGATCGGCTCCGCTGCCGGCACGCTCATCATCGGTCTTGTCTTCGGACGCATTGGCCGCATTGGCCCCATTGCGACGGCGCTGCCCTTCACCACCTGCCAGGTGGTTGCGGAACTCGGCCTGCTCATCTTCCTCGCCCAGGCAGGCGCGAAGGCCGGCGGCCAGATCCTCAACGCTTTCACATCGGGTGCCTGGGTCAATATCTTTATCCTTGGCGCGATCATGACGTCTACAATGGCTATTGGCTTGTACGTCACCATGCGGTGGGTGTTCAAGATGGGCGGCACGAAACTCGCAGGCCTCCTCGGCGGCGCGCAGACGCAGCCCGCGGTCCTGGCCTTTGCGAACGGCCGTACGAACTCCGATCCGCGCGTGGCGCTGGGCTATGCCCTGGTGTACCCGGTCGCGATGGTCGGAAAGATCGTCGTTGCGCAGGTACTGGGCGGCATGTAACCAGACGTTGGCAGCGGGGGACCTCCACACCACCCAATAACCCCGCAGCCGTGCCAGTGGGCGGGGATTCCCCCATCCTCCCCCGCCCGCGCGAATGGGGCTGACCTTCCCTGGTTGGCCCCATTCGTCTACCTAGAAACGCGCGATGCACCCGTCTGGACCTGTCCCGGCCGTGGAACTCACCGCACATACCAGGTGCCGCTCGACGAACGAGGCGGTGGCGCGTTCGCCCTCTGTCTTACCGTCTTACTTCGCATCAGCGCACCGTAGATGCAAATGTTTCACGCATATTTCACGCGAGCGTATCGATATGCTCCACAGCATTTCAGGCACGTCAGCACCTCGGGTATGTCGACGCACAAGCAAAGACACTCCGCGTGCTCGTTATTCGGAGGACCCTTTCATGCGCGTCCAGGCCCGCTAGCCCGAACGTGGCCCCCCTCATCCGCACGCAAGCCCGCTATTCCGAGCCTGGGCAGCCTCGCCCACGTACGGAACAGACGGCCCACATGCGAAACAGAAAACCCACACGCGTAGTTTCAGAGGTGGAGGATTGCGAAAAATTGGGAGTTGGGCGGGTCTCCAGGTCCGGGTACCAACACGCGTCCGGATAGGAAACGAACACGCGGATAGGTTATTAACCTATCCGCATGGGCACAACCTATCCGCGTGTGCACGCCTATGCAGTGGGCCAGGAAGGGGGCGGTAAGAGAGACGGCGTGGTTCGTGCGAGTGTAGGAGTGCAGGCCAAGCGTTATTGCTTAGGACACAGGTCTCACGAAGTGTCACAGGACCAGACAACTTTCCCATAGTCAAGGAACCTGTTTCACCGCATGATCGCGGCAGTGTAAAGGGTTTGTTGTTCGGCGGTCGCGTGGATTCCCCTGTGCCTGGGTCCGGGCATGTGAATAGAGGAAGCGGCCAGAAACCCGAAGGTTTCTGGCCGCTCCCGTTTGGGTGTGTTGTGGCGGTGTCCTACTCTCCCACAACCTATCGGT